>Ga0209499_1000639_pt1 | contig 25621 bp, 20 predicted proteins | sample C_130208_EF_Meta_FD_187306 | JGI IMG/M metagenome (GOLD analysis project Ga0209499, IMG submission 187306) | Freshwater microbial communities from Lake Croche, Canada to study carbon cycling - C_130208_EF_MetaG (SPAdes) (version 2) | ecosystem: Environmental > Aquatic > Freshwater > Lake... | reverse complement strand
GTCCCGCGCCCCCGGCGGGAGCAGCAGGATCATGCCTTCCTTGAAATAGCCCTCGACCTCGGGCATCGCGAGGATCCACACGCGCTGGCGCTCGCCATGCCGGCGCTCGCCCAGCATCACCGCCATGTAACCCAATTCGCCGAGCCAGCCGCAATGGGGCGCCAGGCTTTGCGCCGTCGCCTCCACCAGCATCTGCGGCCGGCACTGGCGGATCATCTCGTGCCCGCCCCAGAGCACCGCGCTTTCATGCCCCTCGGTGTCGATCTTGACCGACCCCACCACCGGATGGCCGAGTTTCCGCCAGGTGGCATCGAGGGTCGTGACGTCCACCTCGACCGTTTCCTTCCACCCCTGCGTTTCCCCCTTGATCTCCAGGTGGCTTTGCGGCGAGGAAGCCGCCGTGACGAAGCGCATTTTCCCCACCTGGTTCGAGACCGCGGCTTCCACGCACACCGCCCCGGCCAGCGCCGCGAGGTTGCGCTTCAGGGCCGGGAGCGAGCGGGCATCCGGCTCAAAGGCGACCACCGGCGAATGGAGATCCGCCAGGAAAACCGAGTAGAATCCAAAGTGCGCGCCCACGTCGAAAAAGGCCGTGCCTTGCGGCGCGAACCAGCGCAGCAGTTCCTCAAACCCGTCATCCACCCGGCCGCCCGTCACCCACGCCACCGAGGAAAACTGGCTGGTCTTGGGGAGAAAAACCCTCCGGCCGTTGCCGAGCTTGAGCGTGAGGTCATGGCCGAGGACGCGCTTCACGAATTGCCGCTGGCCCATCCGCCACAGGTAATTCCAGGAGCCGACTTTCTCCATCCAAGCTTGGGTGGATTTCATCATGGGGCGTCAAGACCTGCGACCGTGCGGGCCATCCGGACCACGCCGGCGGCCGCGCGCGCGGTGGTGAAATCCTCGACCCGCTGGCGGGCCGCGGCGGCGAAATGACGGGGATCCGCCACCTTGGCCTCGATGCAGTCTTCAATCGCTGCGGCCGCCGCCGCCGCATTGCCCGACGGGAAAATCCGGCCGGTCGCCTCCGTCACCAGGTCCGGCCCGCAGCCCACGCCGTCGCTGAGCACAAGGCCCAGCCCGAACTGCATCGCCTCGTTCACGACCAGGCCCCACGTCTCGCCCGCGCCGCTGCGCGAGGGCAGCACCAGCAGGTCGCTCGCGGCGTAGGCCCGGCCGATCTCGGACTGGTTGAGAAACCCGAGGAAATGCGCGTGCTCGCCCAGCACCTCGCGCATGGCCCGCTCCATTTCCGCCCGCAACTCGCCGTCGCCCACGACCAGCAGGTGGATGCGCTTGCGCAGCGCCGGCTTCAGCAGCCGCAGCGCCGCTGCAATCAGCAGCGGGTCCTTCTTCGGGATCAGTTTGCCGGCAAAAACGAGGACCGTGTCCCCCGCGTCGATCCCCAGTTTGCCACGGATTTTTTCGCGCTGCGGACCCCAGCGCTCCACCTGCCCGGCAAAAAAATCCGTGTCCACGCAGTACGGCGCCGGGGTCAGCTTGGGCGCCGGCACACCGAGGCGGATGAGATGGCTGCGGGCCTCGGTGCCGATGACGGCAAAGCCGTCGATCTTGTCATAGAACCGCCGCAGGAAACCGTCGCGCATCAGGCCCTTCAGCCGCGAGCGCGAGACCGCGACATCGGAGGCCTCGTGGCGCATCACGACTTTTGCCCCGGTGTTTTTCGCCGCCCGCAATGCCCCGAGGTGAAAACGGCCACCGTATGCGGCCAGCAGCACCACATCCGGCTGGAAGGCGCTGAAAGCCTTGGCCAAACCCGTGGCGGCCGGTTTCCAGAAGGAGATTTGCTGGATCCGGGGATCGGTGGAGAGAAACGTGTGCGCATAGCCCTCGACCAGCGGTGTGTCCCACGCCACCTGGCGCCCGAACTCGCGGTCGCGGTAACCACGCACGCTCATGTCGGTGCCGAAATAGGCATGGAAGCTGACCCCGGGCATGGCCGCCAGGCGCCGCCAGACCGGCGCCTGGTATTGGATCGGGTGCGTGACACAGGCCGCGAGGCGGAGTTCGGTTTTCACGATGCTTTTTCCTTGGTTGCCGCGGTCGCGGCCGCAATCACCTCGCCATAGTGCTGGAGATTGGCCGCCGCGTAGCGCCGCCAGGACAGGTCGCGGCGGGCGAGCGCGGCCGCCGCGCGGCTCATCGCCGCCAGCCGATCCGGGTTCGCGGCCAGTCTTTGCAAAGCGGCGGCCAGGTGCACCGAATCGTCCGCCGGCACCACCAGGCCGGCCGCAAACTCCCGCAGGCCCGGTGCGACCTCGCGGCCTTCGCCATCGAGCGCCAGGAAATCCTCGCCGCCGGTGTTGGCCGTGCAGATGAGCGGGAGCCCGCACGCCAGCGCCTGGGCCTGCACCATCGCCTGCCCCTCCTCGATGCTCGGCATCACGAACACGGAGGATTTTTGATACCAGGCCGGCAGTTCATTCTGCGGCACGTGCCCGATCCGGCAGATGCGGGCGTCCAGCGGGCCAACCAACTGCGCCGTTTCCGCCGTGGCTCCCCCCACCAGCAGGAGCTCGCTGTTCGGGATGGCGGCCCGGCGAAAGGCGGCGACGAGATGGTGGATGCCTTTCCGCACGCTCAGCGAGCCGGCAAAGATCACGCGAAAAACGTCGTCGGTTTTTGTCCCCGGGCTGAACCGGCTGACATCCACGCCAAAACCGTTGAGGAAAAGCCTCTCCGGCGGGAAGCCGGCCTCGAGGAAGGTCTGGTGGACGAACCGGCTGGGCACAAAGATGCGATCCGCCAGCTGATACTCGCGCAGCTCGCGCTCAACCGTGAGGCGCGGCGTCTCCTCCCAGCGCAACCCGAGCGAGGCGTATTCCTCACGCAGGATCCGGCACTGTTCGAGCATATGGGAGGAACTGCGCTCCAGCACCGTCGGGATGCCCCGGGCCCGGGCCGCCTCCAGCGCCGGTTCCGCCGCGGCCGACCACGCATGCACCAGGTCGGGATTGCCGAGGTGGCGCGCGGCGTGGTGCGCGAACAGGTCGTTGATCCGGAACTGCTGCCGCATCGCAAACGCCTCGCCGCCGACCTTCCACGCGACCTTGGTCAGCCCGGCCGAGACCGGCAGGCTGACGACCTTGGCGTCCGGGATGTTCCAGCGTCGGGTGTAACTGCGGGGATAGTTCGTGACCAGCCGGTGCAGCGCGCCGAGCTGTTCCAGCTCCCGCGCGAGGTCGAACGCATGCCAGCGGCCAGGGACAACGATGGTGATTTGGGGCAGTGTCATGTTAGGAAAGGCGCACTCGCAGAAGAATTCCGGCTTCCCGCAGACCGCCCAATCCGGAACGGAGAAAAGCGGGCAGATGGCATCCGAGTTCCTCCAAGCTCTGCCTGAGCGCCACCCCCGCAAAGAGGATGTTGCCGAGCAGGAAGACGGTCCCCACCGCAGCCACGCCAAAAGAAGGGAAGGCGATCCAACTCCCGAGCAGGCTGAACAATTGCACGGCCAGATAGGCCTTGGGCAGCACCCCGAGCCGGCTGGTCGCCCACGGAATGATGAGGGCGAGATTGCCCAACGCCGCGGTCACGGCCTCAACCGCGAAAACCCCGACGAAAAATCCGGCCACCGCCGGCATCCCCGTCCACTTCTGCACCATCCATCCACCCCAAACGAAGGCGCCGGCCGAAAAAAATGCTCCGAGCAGTAAAGTGAGGCCAAAGGCCCCGGCTTGCAGCCTCTGCAGCCGTGGCCGGTCCTGCCGGGCATAGGCCGTCGTCAACTCCGGGTGGAGCGAAGTGAACAGCAGGGATGATCCTTGCAGAAATACGCGTCCGACCTGCCGGCAAACACTGAGTACGACCACGGCACCGGAACCGCCGACGCTATTGGCCACCAGCGTCACCCCTTGGTTGATCAAGGCGTTGCCGACCGGAAAGGCAAAGAACCCGGCCCCGGCGGGAAGCAGGGAACGAAAATCGTCCCACGTGCCTGCGCGCCAATGAAACGACAGTGCCGGGAGCAATCGCTTTGCCCGCAGAGTCAGGATGGATAGCATGATGATCCGACCCAGCACCAACAGGGCGGCCAGCCAGACCATCGTGGCGTGGGACCAAAGCAGCAGGGCCGTGCCCAGAACTTCCAGCACCCGCATGTGCCCTTGCAGCAGCAAATACTGCGGAAAGGCGCCGGCGGCCCGGTAAACCCCGGAAAAACTCCCGATCTGGAGCGGCAACAGCGAGTACGCGGTCAGCAAGAGGAAGACGGCCGTGAAATCGCGCGAACTGATTGCGGTGCCCTTTAGCCAGAATTGCAGCGGCAGCAGGGCCAGCGCCCCGACCATCAGCAACGTCAGGACCAGCGCGAACCAGGTTTGAAATCTCCAGACCGCACCGATCAGGTTTTCTGCCCGGACCGTTTCACCGCGCTCGACCGCGATGGCGAATTCATTGCCGAGCGCATTGCCGATCCCGATGTCGGATAGGGCCAGGTACGCCGGCACCGCCGAGAGCACCAGCCATAGTCCATAATAGGCCTGTCCCCAAAAATGCAGGAAGAGCGGGACAAGAGCAATCTGCCCCACGGCCACCGCCGCGGTGGCATAGAGGTTCGCCGCCAGATTGTGTTTTACGCCGGCCATGTTTCCACCGTTCTGCAAGATCTCCGTTGCCGGATTTGCGCTCACGACAGGTATTCCTCCCGTACGAACAGGCAGTCCGTCTGCCGCTTGCGGACCATCCGGTAGCCCGCCTGCTCCAATTGCCGCCACGATCAAAGGTCCGGCGCCACGGGATGCCGGGCATGAAATGATGAAACTCGACGGCAATCTGCGCCGGCCGGATGCCGGCTTGGAGCAGCGACTCCAGCACCTCGTATTCGAAGCCTTCGATGTCCAGCTTGCAGAGGGCGCAGTCGGCCAAGCCGGCGAGTTCAAGCGCTTTTCGCGGCGATACACAGGGAAACTCCACGAGGGCACCGGCACTTTCGTCGATCGCCGTGCGAAAAGAGCCTTCCGCCGGATTGGCCGGTGGGGCGAAGCGAACCACCGTGTCGCGTCCGGCCAGTCCCAGCGGGAAAAACTTCAGCCGGCCATGCTGATTGTCCGCTTGCTCCATCGTCGCCCGGCCCGTCGGCGAGGGGTCGAACACCGCCACTTCGCAACCCAGGCGCGCCAGTTCGAGTTCAAAGCTCACATCCTTCCCGGCCCCGCCAGACAGCACCGTGGAGCCGGGTTTCAACAGCGACGCACAGATCCACCAGTTGGCATCGCCACCCATCAATTGGACGCCCGCCAGTTTCCGCCAAAACAGGCGGTCGAACCAAAGTCGTCCCGTGCGTCGGAAGTTCGCTAGCATGAAAGGGAATTCGCGCCACCCGACCGAGCTTCGCCCCGTCGCTTCCGGGGGGTGGAGGCGACTGCGGGGGAAAATGCGGCGGGGCGCATCTGGATGTGGAAACCTAGCCCTTGGATCCGAGGAATTTCTGAAGCAGGGGCAGGAAAAAGAGGGTCTTGCGGTGCCACGTCTGGAGGCTGTCCAGGCGCTGGGCCAAAAACTCGCGGTCCGGCTCGTCGGCGGCGGCCAGCTGCCGCTCGATCGTCCGGAGCCGCGCCTGCCCGGACTGCAGCGGCGCGCGCAGCCGGCTCTGCACCACCCCGCGCAGGAGTCGGCGCAGCTCTGTCTCCGGGACGAAGTACTCGCGCCCTTCACCGGGCATCGCGATGGGCTTGATCGCGCCGAGCTCGCGCAGGAAGCGCAGGCCTTGGCTGACCGAGCCTTTGCTGAGCTCCAGCGCCGCCACCACGTCGGCGAAGGCCAGCGGCCGGGGTGAACAATAGATCACGCCGAAGATCTGCCCGACCGAGCGGGACAGGCCGAGTTGCTGCACCACATCGGCGCAGACCTGGACAATTTCCGCCTGCGTCGGGCTCAGTGGGCGGGTGCCAGACCGGGTCCTGTCCGCCACCGGCACAGCCCGCTCCCGGGTCCGGTCATGGGCGCCGGATTTGCGTCGGGCCGCGGCAGCTGGGCGGAGGAGATTCACGCCCAAAGTCTCGAACCGCAAAAAGGCGGTTCAAGGGGAATTGAACTCCGCAGGTGTCGGACGGGTTACGCCCGTGTTAAATCCGCCAAATTCAGGCCCGCGCGGTGTCGGCGCCGGGCCGCGGCCGCCGGTTTTCATAGCGCGCAAAAAAGACTGCGTTGAGCGCGCGCGCTTCCTTCGCCCTCAAGCCAATGGCGACCTCAATCCCGGCCGCCCGCAGTCGGGCGATCCCCTGGCCGTTCACCGCCGGATTGGGATCCAAAGTGCAGCACACCACCCGCTTGATCCCAGCGCGAATGATCGCGTCCACGCACGGCGGCGTCCGGCCGTGGTGCGAGCACGGTTCCAAGCTCACATACAGCGTCGCCCCGGCCACGCTGGTGGCTGCGGAGTTGAACGCCTCGACTTCCGCATGCGGCAGTCCCGCGCGATGATGATACCCGATTACTCTGGATTCTGAGCGAAGAAGGTTCGAACTTTGTCCAATAGAGACCGCCAATTTTCTTTCGGCCGCCGAAAGAAGATTGCCCTCCGCAGTCCCGCCTGGCGGGACGAAGGAGGGCTCGTGTTTTGCCCCGCACGTTGGCTGCAGGCCGCACTGCGGCCCGATGCTTGATCCAGCAAACCCCCGCGCCGTTTGCCCCCGGCACCGTCCTGTGCCACGTTACAGCCCGTGCATTCCGGTTTAATTCGCTGGGTCCTTTTTTCTCTCCTCCCGCTCTCCATGCCTGCTCAAACCGCATTTCCTCCCACCACACCCGGACGCTGCGAGCTGAAGACCCTGCCGGCCGGGGTGCTCCTCCAGACCGAGGGCAAGGGCAATTATTTCTCGGAAGCCAACGGGATGTTTCGCCCGCTCTTCAACTACATCTCCTCGCGGCACATCGCCATGACCACGCCGGTCGAGGCCCGGATCGACCAAGCGGCCATGTATTTCTGGGTGGCCGAGGGCGAGCGGGCCAAGGTGACCGGCAGTGAGGGCAGCGTAAAGGTGGTCGAGGTGCCGGCACGCTCCGTGGCGAGCCGGGGCGGAAAGGGCAGCTACAGCCGGGAGAATTTTGAGGAGACCCGCGATGCCTTGCTTGTTTGGCTGTCGTCCCGCCCGGACGTTCAGCCGGCCGGCCCGGCCTATGCGGTTTTTTGGAACGGCCCCTTCACGCCCTGGTTCCTCAAGCACTACGAGGTGCATGTGCCGGTGCGTCCGAGGTAACGCCCGGCCCTGGCCAGAATCGGCTCGCCACCGGGGGCCATCATCCTTGGTTTTCGTGCCCGGATTTAAACCATGACCGAGGGCGACCACCGACCATTTTTCAACGTGGCCTTGAACCTGCCCCACGCCGGGCGCATCGCCCGCCGTATCGTGCTCCTGCTGCCGGACCGGGAAACGGATCGCGCGCCCGAGGCGGACGCGGCCCGGCGGGTGGCGGAACAACTGCTGGAACTGCTCGACCCCTGCCTGGAGGCCGATGAGAACCCGGCCGCCCTGATCAGCACCCGGCTGCAAGCCCGCGCGGCCGAGCTGGGCCGCAAGCTCGTCGACCACATCGAGCGTGGCCGCTTCGGCCACGACCGGCTGGGCCAGAGCGTGCGCAACCTGTTCGAATGCCTGGAACTGGGCCGCGAGGGCGCCGACATCTCCCTGCGCGCCGGGGAAAACCCGCGCTCGATGCAGCGCCCGATGTGACGGCGGGTCGACCTGCTCAGATATTCTGATCCTGGCCCGCGCGCTGGGCGCCCAGGTTCGCGGGCAGGTGCTGCGGGAGAAAGAAATAATAGTTCATCAGCCACCAGCTGCGCGACGAGCGGTAGAACAGGATCGGGAAGCCGAATGCGCCCACGCCGGCGATGATCGATGCGGCCATCCCGGAGAACACCCCGCCGAGAAACAACAGGAGCACCGGCACCAGGAAAACCACGACGGTCGTGCCGAAATTGAGCGCCACGGCACCGAGGAAACTGCCCTCGTCCCGCTCAATCACCAACCCGCAGTCCGGACAGGCCGCGTTCACCTGGAACAGCGTCCCCGGCTTGAACAGCGTCTTGCCGCCGCAGTTGGGGCAACGGATGGTCAGGCCACGGGCGACAATCTGGATGCGCGTCACTTGCATGGGATGAAGTTAACCACGAAACACCCGAAACACACGAAAATCATATCCTCCGGACTTTGGCCCACGGAACACACGGATCAGAATTCCGCACTCCAGATTGTCATTGCGAGGAAGCCCAACGGGGTGAGGAAGCAATCCATCCGTAATTGCGATATCAGCAACCGAATGGATTGCCGCGTCGGCCTGCGCCCTCCTCGCACTGACCATCCGAGTGGAATACTCTGTCTCCTCCGGGTGTTCCGTGGGCAACCGGATCGGGGTTCGAATCCGTTTTCGGGTCTTTCGGGTGTTTCGTGGTTAACAAAATCCGGCCACAAAAAAGGCGCTCCGTTGCGGGAGCGCCTTGAAACCGATCTACGATCGATGATCTCCGACCGCGCTGAGCGCGGTCAGGCGCCGAGCTGGTAGCGCGTGAAGCGGCGGAGCTGGATGTTCTCGCCGGTCTTCGCGATGCGCTCGGTGAGCATCTCCTTCATCGTCTTCTCGGGCAGCTTCACGAACGGCTGGTCGAGCAGACAGATGGTGGAGAAATACTTCTCGAGCTTGCCCTCGACGATCTTCTGCACGGCCGCGGGCGGCTTGCCGAGGACCTGCGCCGAGGCGATCTCGCGCTCCTTGGCGAGATCGGCCTCCGGCACCTGGTCGCGGGAAACATACAGCGGGCTCGCGGCGGCGATCTGCAGGCAGACGTCCTTGACGAACGCCTTGAACTCGTCGTTGCGCGCGACGAAGTCCGTCTCGCAGTTGACCTCGAGCAGCACGCCGACCTTTCCGCCGACGTGGATATAGCTCTCGATCAGGCCTTCCTTGGTGATGCGGTCAGCCTTCTTGGCCGCCGACGCCGCGCCTTTCTTGCGCAGGATCGTCGTGGCGGCCTCGATGTTGCCGTCAGCCTCGGTGAGGGCCTTTTTGCAGTCAAGCAACCCGGCACCGGTGGCGATGCGCAGTTCGTTGACCATTTGAGCGGAGATGGGAGTACTCATGATGATTGAAGGAGCGAGGAGTGAGGAGTGAGCCGCGGGTAGTGAGGGATGGCTGCGAGTAGAGGGGAAATCCGATGGTTTGGATGCTCTCTACTCGCTACCCACTACTCGCTACGTCGCCGCAGAGGCGACTTACTCGGCCTTGACCGGCGCCTTCTTGGTGCGGACCGGCTTCTTGGCGGCCGGGGGCACGACAGCCTCGGCGTCGCCTTCGACCACCGCGACGACATCGGCGGGCAGGTCGATCTTGGAGAGGTCCACCTCGGTGGCGGAGACGGGGGCGTGGACGCCGGCCGTGACACCCTTGAGGTCGGCGGCGCCGCGCGCCTGGCGGCGCTGGTCGCGCTGGGCGAGACCGCTCTGAACGGCGGCGACAATGGTGTCGACGATGATGCGGATGGACTTCACCGCGTCGTCATTGCCGGGAATCGGGTGGCTCAGCGTGGTCGGATCGGAATTCGTGTCGACCAGGCCAACGCACGGGATGCCGCAGCGGGCGGCCTCGGCGACGGCGATCTTCTCGTGGTTCACGTCGACGACAAACATCGCGGAGGGCAGGCCGACCATGTCGGCGATGCCGCTGAAATTGCGCTGCATCCGGACCATCTCGCGCTTGATCGCGGCCTCTTCCTTGGAGGAGAACTTGGCGAGCTCGCCATTGGTTTCCATGGTCTGGTACTTCTTGAACTTGGCGATGGATTTCTTGACGGTCTCGTGATTCGTCAGGGTGCCGCCGAGCCAGCGGTCCACGCAGACGGGCATGCCGGTGAGGCTCGCGGCCTCGCGGATGATTTCCTTGGCCTGGCGCTTGGTGCCGACGAAGAGGATGTTGCCGCCGTTGCCGACGGTGTCCTCGACGAACTTGCAGGCCTTTTCGAGGGCCACGTGGGTCTTGCCGAGGTCGATGATGGAGATGCCCTGGCGGTGATCGAAGACGAAGGGCTTCGAGCGGGGATTCCAACGCTTGGTCTGGTGCCCGAAATGCACGCCGGCATCGAGCAGGTCTTTAGGAGTGACGTTCATGGGATCTATGTTTTCGAAACACAGGTCGGCCAATGGGCCGCCTTGCGATCGTGACTGAGGTTATGGTTGATGAGAACTAACTGACAGAGCGGTCCAAAACACGGATCGAGGGCACCGCTGGCAAGCGCGAAGTGCGGTTAAATCCAAAAAGGCGTTGACAGACAATGGCGTGCGACGCACGTTGCGCCTCCCTTTGTTGCAGGGTGGAGCAGCCTGGTAGCTCGTCAGGCTCATAACCTGAAGGTCGCTGGTTCAAATCCAGCCCCTGCACCCAATTTTAAGCCCTCGTGACCATCTGGTTACGAGGGCTTTTTGGTTCCGGGCCCAATCCTGATGAATTGGCCTCCCTGCCCTCCGCGGCCTCCTGTTATAATGGTTTTGAGCAGGAGCTAACGGAGGGCGCGGAGATGACATCCCTTAGGTCTGTTTCCTCACGGCGCTACCAACTGCTTATCGGGTCCGCCGACCAGTCCGCTCACGAGGTTGGACGGGATGGGCGGGGAATTTCATGAAGGGTCCGGCGGCGTCACAGGTCGTGAATCACCTTGGGGGGAAACGCGGCGCGGAGGGCGTTGAGCACGGCGAGTACGTCGATGATCTCCTGCGCAATCGCACCGCTGACCGGGCTCAGGTGGCCGGTGGCCGCGAAGGCCATGCCAATGAGGCTGAGCGCCATGCCGCCGATCACGCTCTGCAGCGCAATGACCCGCATCCGGCGGCTGATGTGCATGAACTCGTCCACCTTGGTGAGGGAGTTGTCCATCACCACGACGCCCGCGGCCTCCGCGGTCACGTCGCTGTTCTGCCCGATCGCCATGCCCACCGTGGCGGCCATCATCGCGGGCGCGTCGTTGATGCCGTCACCCACGTAGAGGGTCTTGGCCTTCGCCGTCTCGGCCCGGACCAGGGCGAGCTTCTGCTCGGGACTCTGCTCGGCGTGGATCGCGGTGATGCCCACCTGCCCGGCGAGGAAGCGGACCTCCGATTCCCGGTCGCCGGAGACCAGCATGACGCGCGCGAAACGGTGCTTCGGCCCGAGATGGCTGACGAACGGCCGACTGTCCGAGCGCGCGGCGTCGCGAAACCGGAACACCGCCGCATAACGCTCGTCGATGACGACCACGCACTCCAGCCCGCCGGCGACCGGCGGCAGTTGCTCGGCCCCCGCAACGTGCTGCTCGGCCAGTTTGGTCCGGCTCGTGACCCGCACCGTGCGGCCGCCAATCGTGCCGGTCAGCCCGTGGCCTGGCGCCTCATCCACCTTGATCGCCACCGGCAGGGTGAGGTTGTCCGCTTTCGCCGCGGCGAGGATGGCCCGGGCCAGCGGGTGTTTCGAGTAGCGCTCCAGGCTCGCCACGAGCGTCAGCACCTCCGGCGGCGTGAACCCCGGCGCGATGACCTGATCGGTGAGCGTGGGCTCGCCGTAGGTGAGCGTGCCGGTCTTGTCGAAGATCGCGGTGCGGCACTCGGCGATCTGCTCCAGCACCACCGGACTGCGGACAATGATCGCGCGGCGGGCGCAAAGGGAAATGGAACCGATGATTGCCACCGGGATCGCGATGAGCAGCGGGCACGGCGTGGCGATGACCAGGACCGCAAGGAAGCGCACCGCTTCGCCGCTGATGATCCAGGCCAGCGCCGCGACCGTCAGGGCCACGGGCGTGTACCAGGCGCCGAGCATGTCGCCGAGCCGCCGCAGGGCCGGGCGCTTGGCCTCGGACTCGCGCATGACCTCCATGATTTTCGCATAGCGGGAATCCGCGGCCAGCTTGGTCGTGCGGATCGTCAGGGCCGACTCACCGTTGATCGCGCCCGAGATCACCTGCGAACCGGTGGTCTTGGTGATCTGGAAGGGCTCGCCCGTGAGGTAGGACTCATCCATCACGCCGTGGCCCTCGGTGACCACGCCATCCACCGGGCAGATGTCGTGCGGGTAAATCACCAGCATGTCGCCCACCGCCACGACCGGCAGTTCCACGTTCACGATGTCGTTCCCCCGCTTCAGGTGCGCGACCGACGGCATGCGCTTGGCTAGCGCCGCCAGCACGGACGATGCACTGCGCAACGCATAACTCTCGAGCGCCTCGCCGCCCGACAGCATCAGCACGATGATGGAGCCCGCCAGGTATTCGCCGAGAAACACAGACGTGATGATGGAAATTCCACCCAGCAGGTCGGAACCGAACTCCCTTTTCAGGAGCTTGCGCAGGAGGTCGTAGAGCATCGGCAGGCCGCCGATGACCAGCGTGGCCAGCAGCGGAATCCGGTAGCTGCTGACATCGGTGTGAAAACCAAAGCGGAGCAGCAGGTGCAGGAATATTCCCGCCAAACACAGGCCCGCGATGACGGTGGACTTTCGCGCCCAGAGATTGGACGCAGAATACCAGGGCCGTTTGGGCGGCGTTATGGGGGCAGCAGATGCGGGTTGTGCGACATTCATGGGATAAAAGTGTCGGGTGCACGGCGGATCACCCGCACGGTTGACCGAGCGATCATGCACTTCTCGTCGGTGCGAATGACCCGCGCACCGTCACGGTCGATCCGACCCACCTCATGCCTCGCTAACCGGATGCGCGGTGAGCAACCGTTGAGAGAAATGGCGCGCGCGGGTGCATTCATGACCAGAGTCCCGTGTAACTGCCGCGCGCTCGGGGTGCCAGTGGGAAGAAAACGGCCCCAGTTGCACAGTCAGACGTCTGCGGCGAACCGGTCAGGGGGTGTTCAAAGCAGGGCGCTGCTCCCCCGCCGACCCGCCGCGGGCCCGGCGAAGTCGGGACAAAGGTCTTGCGCTGCCGATGGGCGAAAGCGTTTCCTCCGTTCCCATGGCTTCCGCCACGCGCAAATCCGCCCCTTCCCGCTGGCAAACATGGGCCGCGCTCGGCGTCTGCGCCCTCGCCGTCTGGGCGGTTTTCGGCGGGACACGCCACGGGGCCTTCGTGCTCTGGGATGACGACTACAACCTCCAGCAGAACCCGCATCTCGGCGGGCTGACGTGGGAAAACCTGCGGTGGATGTTCACTGATACGGCTTATTCGCGCCGTTACTTTCCGCTCACTTGGCTCGGTTGGACGGTCCAGCACGACCTCTTCGGCCTGACACCCTACTCCGCCCACCTGGGCAACGTGCTCTTCCACCTGCTCAACACCGTCCTGGTTTTTTTCGTAATCCAGTCCGCGCTGCGCATCTGGCTCGCCCACGAGGACCACGCCCGCGGCGGGCCCGCCACCGTGGCGGCAACCCTCGGTGCGCTCATTTGGGCGCTGCACCCGCTGCGCGTCGAAGTCGTCGCCTGGGCCTCGGGCCGCATCTACGCCCAGACCGCCTGCTGCCTTCTCGTCTCGCTGTGGTGCTACTTAAAATCGATCGAGTGCGAACCCGGCTCGAAGTCCGCCCGCCGCTACCGGTGGGTCTCCGTCGCCGCCCTCGCCCTGTCGTTGCTCACCTACCCGCTCGCCCTGAGTTACGTCGGTGTCCTGCTCGTGCTCGACTGGTACCTGCCGGCCCGGTTGCGGCCGGCCCCGGTAACGCCGTGGCTTCAGCGCCTGCGGCCATTGCTGGTGGAAAAAATTCCGTTCTTCGCCGTCACCGCCGTGATTCTCGGCCTGACGCTCTGGTCGCGTACCAACGTGGCCGCCGCCGGCTGGAAGCCACCCGTCACGCTCGCGGAATTTGGCGTCGGCCCCCGCCTGATGCAGGCGTGTTACGTCTGGGTCTACTATCTCGGCAAGCCGCTGCTGCCGTTCCACCTTTCACCCTTTTACACCCGGCTGATCGAGTTCTCCCCGGGCGACTTCGAGTTTATCCTGAGCCTCGCCGTGGTCGTCCTGCTGACCGGGTTGTTTTTCTTCCGCCGCCGCCAGTGGCCGGGGCTGTGGCTGCTCTGGCTGTGTCACCTGCTCGTGCTCGCCCCCATGCTGGGCCTCACGGAACACCCGCACTTTACGAGCGACCGGTACAGCTACCTCGCCGCCGTGCCTTGGTCCATCGGCCTGGCCGTCGTGATCGTCCGCGCCTGGTCCCGCCGGCCTTGGCGCAGTCTGGTCCTGTTCGCCTCCGCCGGCGCAGTCGCCGCCGGCGCGGCCTTGAGCCTCGCGCAGGCCGCCGTCTGGCGGAACACCGAGACGCTCGGCCTGCACATGATCGCCACGATGGGCGATCATCCGCGGCGCTTTGATATTTACCGCCGCATCAGCTCCGCCCTCCGCGAGGAGGGCCGGATCCCCGAGTCCAACGCCTACTACCTCAAATCCCTCGCCGGCGACCCCCACGCCCTGGAAGCGTCCCTCGGCCAGGCCCGCAAGTTAGAGGAAGAGGGCAAGCCCCGCGAGGCCCTCGCCCAGTATCTGCTCGCCAAACAATTGCGCCCCGACCTCGCCGAGCCGCCTTACCGGATCGGCGCGATCCTGCTCGCCGACGATCGCGCCGCCGACGCCCTGCCTTACCTGCAGGACGCCGCCCGGATCGCGCCCGGCCAGGCCGAGATCGAGATCACGCTCGGCTGGGCCCTCAACCGCGCCGGCCAGGCCCCCGAGGCCATCCCGCATTTCGAGTCGGCGTTGCGCACCCTCCCCAACGATGCCGCCGCCCACAGCGGACTCGGCACCGCCCTCGTCGCCATCGGTCGCGAGCAAGAGGCCATCCCGCATTTCGAGGCCGTCCTCCGCCAGTATCCCGACTCGGCCGGCATCCGCGAAGCACTCGAGCGCATCCGGAAGTGAATTGAAGTAGGGCGGAGTCTCTGACCCGCCTTCGCTCTGAAAATACTTTCCCGCAGATCATTCGGCTAGACACGGATAATTTCCGAACATCCGCGTTCCTCCGCGAAATCCGCGGAAAGGTATTCTTGGGAAAAGCGGGTCAGAAACCCGCCCTACAACCCCAGCACCTTCCGCGCATTCAAGCCCATGATCTTCCGCTTCGCCTCGAGCGGGATTTGTGCGAAGAGCACGCGTCCTAGCTGCGAAGCCTGGTCGAGAAACACCGCGTCGCTGCCCCAGACGATCTTGTCCTCCAGTCCCGCCATCACGAGGTGTTCGATCAGCCCGCGGGGACACGCCGACAAGCACAGTTCCACGTAAACCGTCGGATACTCCCGGGCGAACCGCATATACTTCTCCAACTCCGCCGACCCGATGTGCGCCAGCAGCCAGCGGATGCGCGGGTAGCGCTGGATGTAGCCCTCAAGTTCGTCGAGTTCCGGCCCGAACACATGCGCCAGCACTGGCATCGCGTGCTCGTTTGCGTAGGCAAACACCGGTTCGTAGTTGGGATGATTGTAGGGCAGACCCGGCCGCGCGCCATACGACCACACCTTCACGCCGCGAAACCCCGCTGCGCGTCCGCCGGCCAGTTGCGCCGCGACTTTCTCCGGGTAGCCGACATCCACCACAAGATAGCCAAAAATCCGGTCCGGAAATTCCTTGATCCCGTCGGCCACGTGCGGATTGCCCTGCTCCGCGTCGCCAAAGATCGCCTGGATCGAACTCACGCACGAGAGCTGGATCCCCAGCCGGTCCATCGAGGCCACGAGCGATTTCGCCGTCGGGTGCAGGATCGGGAAATCCGGCCCGTGCCCAAAATGCGCGTGCGCATCAATCAGCACCGCGCCTGCGATCGGCCGGCCTGCGCGGCCCGCCGCCTGGAAAATATCCGGCGCGCTCATGGCTTCACCTCCGCCAGCAGCCGCTCGATGTTGCCGTGCGCGATCGCCGCGCGCGCGGCCTCGGTGATCGGGGCGTACGTCAGCAGCGCCACCGACGCCCCGCCCTCGGCCTCGGGATATGACGTCCCCCAGACAAAGCGCGCGTGGCCAAAATTTTCCACTAGGTCCGGAATCCCTTCGTGCACCGAGTACGCGCTGCTCAGGCACAGGTGCAGGCTCGGATGCCGCTCCAGCAAGGCATACAGCGAGCGGTGCCGCCCCAGCCGCGGCACTTGTGTCACGATCAGTCGCAGCTGCGGAAATGCCGTCAGGATTTCCTCGATCTCATCGAGCGTGATGCCCCGGTAATCCACCAGCAGCGGCAGCCGCGCCGCGCTGCAAGCCCCGTAAAGCTTTCCGCTGCACCACGGCCGCGCCGAGAACATGTGCTCCCGCGGACTGATCCACGCCACGCGCATGCCCTGCGCCAACGCCCGGGCCATCGTCTGCTCGAGCGAGAAGCCATCCGGCGCCCCATCCGGCGTCAGGCACACCGCCGGGATCCACGCCGCGCGTCCCGCCGCCTCGCGCGCGAGCACGTCGTTACCCCAGTACGGGAAATTCTCGATGCACTGGCGGTGACGCACCACCGCCGCCGCGATTTCCAACCTTGCCAGCTCCCGGTCCAGGTCCGCCGCGTCCGGCCGGAACAGCGGATACGGCTTGCGCGGCAAACCCACCATCACGTCACAGGCAATGAGTTTAAGCGGAGCCATTGGGGTCAAACTTCCGTCTGCAACCATTGCAGAACTTTAGCCTCCACTGCACCCGAAAATTTGTCCGGCAGCACCGTGACGTGCTTTCCGCGAAACACCTTCCGGGCCCGCACTCCGAGGGTCCGGCCCGCCCCATCGCGCGCACCCACCACCAGCACCGGCGCCGGCTGCAGCGCGAGTGCCTCAGGCAGGTCGGCCGCGCCGAGGATGCCCGGAAAATACGCATCGTGCGGCCAGATGGATTTCGGCGCGGTTGCGAGCGACGCAAACTCTGCAAGCGGATCTAGCAGCAGCACCCCGCCGAGTCCCCCGTGCAGGCACGCCGCCAGCCCCGCCACCGTCGCACCGAGTCCGTAACCGCCCACCGTGATGCGCGCGCCCCGGACTTTCCATACCCGCTGGACAAAATTAATCACCCGCACCGCGTCGCGGAGCCGCATCGCCATCACCGACTCGCCCGTCGCCGCGCTGACGTAACCCGTCCACCGGTCCACCCCGCCCCAGCCAACGACATCATACGGCGACGGCAGCGGACGCGTGTCGCCCCATCCCGGCAAATCCACCGTCAGCACGGACCTCGGACGCCCCCCGCGGCTGAATACCCCCGCCGCGCGGTTGAGCCAGCCCCACTGCTGCAGGGCCGTCCAGCGGCCGCGGTCATCAAAGAAAACCAGTACGCCCGCCTCGTTTTTTGGCGGACGCAGCATCGTCGCCGGCAATTCCCACGCCGAGCCGTCGCTCAAACTCAGTTCCTGAAACGTGTGCCCCCACAATGGCATCCGCGATCTTGGCGTCGCATGCGCACGCAGCCCGCGGCTCCGCAGCTTCGTCCAGTTCGGGATTAACTTCGCCAGCGAGCGACGCGCCACCGCCGATTCGCGCACGCGCCGGCGTTTCCGCACCGCCTGCGCCGCCGCCGTCGCCATGCTCAGGCCGTACGGTGGATTTCCCCGCAGGTCCTTCTCGTCAAGCAACTGCAGCTTTCGCGGCATCCGCACTCGCTCCGGCTTCCCTCGCGGCGTTTGCCACCGCCGCATCCACGCGACGAACGCCCGCGCCTGCGCCACGGTGTATTCGTGGCCGCAATCATCGAGCACGACCTTGAATTTCTTCACCTCCCCCACCGCCGCATAGGCTGCGCGCACCGGCCCGGCCAGCTGGCGCAGCAGCTGCGGTGTCATCACCGTGTCGCGCCGGCCTCCCATCAGCAGCATCGGCACAAACCGCGCTCCGATCAGCAGGTCGTCCAACCCGAGCCCGTCAGCAAACCGGTTCCGCCACAGCGTCTCCGGGCACCCGGCATAGCCGTTCCGGATCGGATGCACCTCGTCCGGCAGCCCAAAACACGACGGCCCGATCGCACTCAGCCGCGGATCGAGCACCGCGCAGCACATCGAGCTGAACCCGCCGCCCGACACGCCCGTCATCGCCACGCCGCCCGTTCCATCCACGTCCGGACGCGACAGCACGTAGTCCACCGCGCGCATCGCATCGGCGAGAAAAAACGCCAGCGGGTTCTGCCCCGTCACATAGCCGCGCACGCCGTCGTTAAAATGATCGTTCCCACGCGCCTTCTCGCCAAAACCCGGCGGATCAAACGACACGCTCAGGTAGCCGTTCGCCGCGAACACCTGCGGCGGATGCTGCTCGCTGGGGTTGTTTTTTCCGTTGTGCCCCACCGGCGTGACCACCGCCGGCCACGGCCGCGGCCAGCGCTTCGGGTCCGGCTTCCACACCGTGACATTCATCCAGCAACCGGGCAGCGACTCCACCAGGAGGTTCTCAATGCTAAAGCCATCGAAGCTTTTCCGGGTGCCCGGACGCACCCGCCAGGTCTTCGCGAGACGGAGTCCCGGAGCCTCCACCGCCGCGACAAACCGCCGCCGGATCCGCGCCGCGTAGGCGCGCCACTGGGCAGGCTTGCGCAGGTGGCTCCGCTCCGCCGCGTACCGGGCAATCTGGTCCAGCGCCGTCGCCACAATCCGCCGCCGCAGCATCGTCCGCAGGTCACCGGTGGGCGGCGGCGGCTGGTAAAACGGCTCGTTGGCGAGGGAATCTTTCGGGGGCATGGGGAACGCGAAGGGCCGTGGGCTAGCGGTGAGCCGGGTCAGGGTGAACCATCACACCCCGACAATTGGCTTGGTGCCCTACCCGAGCCAAGGCTAGTTTTCCCGCACCCAACCCCGCATGATTCCGGACCGCATTGCGTTCACCGTCGCCGCCGACCAGCCGGGGCCGAAGATCAGCCGCCACATTTTCGGCCAGTTCGCCGAGCACCTCGGCCGCTGCGTGTACGAGGGCATCTGGGTCGGCGAGGACTCGCCTATCCCCAACGTCCGCGGCCTCCGCTCCGACGTCGTCGCCGCCCTGCGCGCGATCAAGGTCCCGAATCTCCGCTGGCCGGGCGGCTGTTTCGCCGACGCCTACCACTGGCGCAACGGCATCGGTCCGCGGGAAAAACGCCTCCGGATGCGCAATGACACGTGGGGCCAGATCGAGACCAATGCCTTCGGCACGCATGAGTTCCTCGACCTCTGCGCGCAGGTCGGCTGCGAGCCCGTCATTTGCGGCAACCTCGGCAGCGGCACCGTGCAGGAGATGCGCGACTGGGTGGAATATCTCAACGCCCCCGTCGGCACCGTCCTCGCCAACGAGCGCGCCGCCAACGGCCATCCCGCACCCTACGGCGTGCGCTTCTGGGGCGTCGGCAATGAGAGCTGGGGCTGCGGTGGCGTGATGCGCCCCGAATACTACGCCGATGAGTTCCGCCGCTACTCCAACTTCCTCGGCAACTACGAGAAGACCCGGCTCTACCGCATCGCCACCGGCCCCGCCGTGGACGACTACGCCTGGACCGAGGTCATCATGCGCGAGTGCACGAACCCGCGCTTCAACGGCGCCGTGATGGACGGGCTCTCGCTGCACTACTACATGAACGGCCTGACGCCGCCCGCGAAGGCCCCGCGCCTGATGCCGGCCACGAAGTTCGATGCCGCCGACTGGAACCGCGTCATGGCCCACGGCTGGTTCCTCGACGAACTCCTCACCCGGCACACCGCGATCATGGACCGCCACGATCCCCAGCGCCGCATCGGGCTCGTCGTGGACGAATGGGGCGCGTGGTACGAAAACGACCCCAGCCACCCCGCCAACGAGCTCTACCAGCAGCAAACCATCCGCGACGCCGTCCTCGCCGCGCTAACGCTCAACCTCTTCATCGCCCACGCCGAGCGCGTGTCCATGGCCAACGTCGCGCAGGTCATCAACGTGCTCCACGCGATGATCCTCACCTTCGGCGACAAAATGGTCCGCACGCCCAGCTGGCACGTCTTCGACCTCTACACGCCCCACCAGGACGCCACCCGCCTGCCCATCACCGGCGCCCCCCAGATGCGCGCCCACGAGGACGGCGCCTACCCTCGCGTCTCCGTCACCGCCTCCCGCGCCGCCGACGGCTCCATCACCGTCACCCTCGCCCACACCGACCCCACCCAGCCCGTCACCGTGGAACTCACATTCGCGGGCCTGCCCGCCGTAGGCTCGGCAAAGGCGGGCCGCATGCTCACCGCCCCCGCGCTGACAGACATCAACACACCCTCCGACCCCAACCGCGTCGCGTCGGTGCCCTGGACAGATTTCAGCTTCGACGGCGCAAAACTCATTGCGACCCTGCCGCCAGCTTGCATCGCGGTGATGAGTTTTGCGTGATTTGCCTCAAATCGGCACCCGCAGCAAATCCAAGTACACCGCCGCAGCCTTCTTGAGCTGATCCAGCGCGACCCACTCGTCCTTCGTGTGCGCCTGGGATAAGTCACCCGGTCCGAAGACAATGCTCGGCGCACCCGCCGCCGCGTAGTGGCTCGCGTCGGTCACGTAGGCCGCGCCCCGACCCGTCGCGTCGCAACCGTGGCGCGTGAGCACCGGGCTGATCCATTGATGGAAATCACGGCCCAGCGCGTCGTCCATCGCGGGGACGACGTAGAGTGAATCGTGCTCAACGGGATGGCCCGCCAGGACGGTGTCCCGTTCGCGCAGGATCATTTCCTCAGTCTCGCCCGGCACCGTGCGGCGGTCGCACTCGATCTCGCAGTAAGCGGGAATGATGTTCACCGCCGCCCCGCCACGGATCACGTTCACGCTCGCCGCGGCGCTGCCGGTCAGCGGGTGGGTGCGGGTCACGGTCGGCACGTACTTCGACTCGAGCGTCTCCACCACCTTGAGCATGGCGGAGATCGCGGAAACACCCCTGCGGGGAATCGAGGAATGCACCGCGCGCCCGCGCGTGATCGTCCGCCAGCGGATCACCCCGTTGTGCGCCACGATCGGCTTGAGCAGCGTCGGCTCACCGACGATCACTCCGCGCAACTTCGGCAGAAATTCCTTCAGCTCCTGCTTCGCAAACGCGATCGCGCCCGTCATCCGGACTTCCTCGTCCACGGCAAACACCAGCGCCGCATTCCGCGGCCGCCGCGCATCGCGCGCATACTCGCGCATCGCCCACAGCATCGCCGCGCCCGAGCCCTTCGTGTCGCAGGCGCCGCGGCCCCACAGCCGGCCGCCCTCGATCTTTCCGCCGTGCGGCGCGATCGTCATGCCCGCGACGCTCACGGTGTCCAGGTGGCTCTCAAACATCAGCCACTCGCCACCCGGCACCGGCTCGCAGGTGATGAGCAAATTGCGCGCCCCGCTGGCGTTTCCGGGCACCGCCGCCCGCCGCGTCTGCAGCCCCCACCCACGCGCGAGGGTCTCGAGATGCGCCGCGAGCTTCTCCTCGCCCTCCGCCGGTCCGCCCACGAGCGGGTTCACGGTGTCAAACGACACCATCTGCGCGAGCAGCTCATCGAGTGATGTAGGGGTAGTCATGATTGTGGTAGGGCGGGTTTTTGACCCGTCCTTACTGTGCACCCCGAGAGCGGGTCAGAGACCCGCCCTACCCCGGAGCCTGTCTGGAGAACGCAATCCATGGTCACATCCCTCATGCGAGCCACTTATCCCGGTTCGCCGCGACAAACGCATCGTCCGTCAGTTCCGGATAAGCCTTGGCCACGCGCGTGAGCTCCTCCGCCTGGCCGGGTGACAGCATCTCGTGTGGATTCAAGCAATGGATCGTCGGCACCAGCCCGCCGCGCCGCAGCACTTCCAAGATTCCCGGGATGCAGCCACGAAATCCGTTCGCCGCGTCAAAGAGCGCCGCATTCATGTCCGTCACGGCAATCGCCCGCTCCAGCCAGCGCTGGGCCAGCGTCGCCGAGCCACGCGCCTGTTTAATCTCCTCCAGCAGCTGCACGGCGCTCTGCGTCCACACGCCCCAGTGGCCGAGCAGGCCACCGACGATCGTCCGCGTCACCTTTTTGCCGTTCCGCTCGAAGGTGAATGGCGTGAAGAGGTCCACCACGATGCTGTCGTCGTTGCCGGTGTAGAGCGCGATATCATCGCGGCCCGACTCCGCCAGCGCGCGCACCACGTCGATCGTCTGGTAGCGGTTGAACGGCGCGAGCTTGATCGCGACCACGTTCGGAATCTCCGCGAACTTCCGCCAGAACGAGTAACCCAGCAGCCGTCCGCCCGCCGCCGGCTGCAGGTAAAATCCAATCACGGGGATAACTTCTGCCACGCTCCGGCAGTGCGCGATCATCGCCTCCTCCGGATCGTTCTTGAACGCCGCCATGCTCAGCAGGCCCGCCTGGTAGCCGAGCGACTTCGCCAGCTCCGCTTCCTTCACCGCCTGCTCCGTGCGGCCGCAAATGCCGGAAATCTTGATGAACGGGCGCGGCGTCTTCTTGAGCTCCTCATCAATCGTGCGCGCCGCCAGCTCGAGCACCGGCTTGAACAGCCCGTGCTGCGGTTCGCGGATCTCGAACTGCGTCGAGTGCACGCCCACGGCAAGACCGCCGACACCCGCCGCCACGTAGTAGCGGGTGATGGCGCGCTGGTGGCGCTCGGAGAACTTCCGCGACGCGTCGAGCGCGAGCGGCTGGGCCGGGATGACGTGGCCGTTGAGGAGGTGGGCGCGGAGGTCCATGGTCAGAATTTGCCGTCGCGGGTTTCGAAATGCGTGGGTTTGCCCAGCAGTTTGCCGCCGGCGCTCAGATGGTGGGCGATCTGTGCAATCAACTCATCGAGTGACTTCGTGGTCGGCCCGAACAGCCGGACCGATTCGCTCGCATCGGAGTGCCAGGCCGCGTCCGCCGGCGTGCCCGTGATCACCGGCGCCTTGCCGAAAACCTTCCCGAAGCGCTCGGCCGCATCCCGCAGCGTGACTTTCTCCAGTCCGGTCACGTTCAGCAGCTTCGGCGGATTCGCCACGTGCCGCAGGCACTGGATCGCCCGCGCGCAGGCGTCGCCTTGCCAGATAAAATTGAAGACATTCATCGTGATGTCGACCGGCTCGCCCGCCAGGACCTTCTGCCCGATATCCACCAGCACGCCGTAGCGCAGTTCCGTCGAGTAATTGAGCCGGTACATCAGCTGCTTCGTGCCGTACTTGCGCGCGTAATGCGTGAACACCCGCTCGCGTCCCACGCAGGTGCTCGCGTACTCGCCCACGAACGCCACCGGCGTCGCCTCGGTCGCGCCGCGGCCGCTGACCGGCGTGAAGGGATACACGCACCCCGTCGAAAACACCACGATGCGTGACGCGCGGAATTTCTTCGCCACGATCGACGGCACAATCGTGTTCTGGATCCAGGTCTCGTCCGGCGCCGAGTCGGTGCCGAATTTCTGGCCGGCGAGGTACTCCACGTTCGCCACCTCGGGCAGCTTCGCCACCTGGTCCGGGTCGGCGAGGTCGCACGACAGCGCCAACACGCCGCAGCTCTCGAGCTCGGCCTTCGCCTCGGGCCGGCTGAACCGTGACACGCCGTAAACCTTCGCCTGCTTGCCCGCCGCATCGAGCGCGCGCCGCAGCATCACCGCGGTGCTCGTGCCCATCTTGCCGCCGACGCCGAGCACCATGTAGTCGCCGTCGAGCTGCTTCACCGCGTCAATCGCCCCCGGCGTGGGCAGCGAGAGCAGCTGTTCAATGTCGTGATCGTTGAGCGTCGGGCTGGGCATGAAAAAGGACCCGGACTGTGCAAGCCGTGAACGGTCTTGTCACTCCGTTTTCTCTCCCGCAGCCTGCGGGCGACTCGGTCCGGACCCCATGCGCATCATCGACGTTCACACCCACCCGGTTTTCGGCCATCCCGCCAGCCGGGCCCACCTGCAGCGTTGGGTCGACCACGGTCGGCGCCATGACATCGTGCACATGATCGCGCTCGGCGACGTGCTCCTTTACGGCGCCACGCCCAACGCCGAGCAGCTGCGCAAGATCAACAACGACACCGCCACCGCCGCGCGGATGTTTCCCGACTACTTCACGGCCTTCTGCTACCTCAATCCCCTCCTCGGCGAGCGCGCCACCATGGCCGAGGCCGAGCGCTGCGCGGCGAAGCCCGGCTTCCGCGGCATCAAGCTCGAGATCGCCAACAACGCGTCCCACTCCGCCATGCGCCACGTCGCCAAGGCCGCGCGCACGTTCCACCTCCCCGTCCTCCAGCACAGCTGGAGCACCGTGAACATCCACGACCGACAGCACCAGAGCGACCCCGAGGACACCGCCCTCTTCGCCCGGCGCTTCCCCGACGTCCAGATCATCATGGCCCACCTGACCGGCATCGGCTTCCGCGGCGTGCTCGAGGCCAGGGATTGCCCCAACCTCTTCGTCGACACCTCCGGCGGCTTCCCTGAGGAAGGCCTGATTGAGTTCGCCGTCGAACACCTCGGCGCCGACCGCGTACTCTACGGCTCCGACCTGCCCATCCGGGAAAACAGCGTCACCATCGGCCGCATCCTCGGCGCGAATATCTCCGCCGCCGACCGGCGGAAACTGCTGTTCACGAACACCGCCCGGCTCCTGAAACTCAACCTGAACTGACCCGCGCCATGCTGATCGACACCAACGTCAACCTGGGCCCGTGGCCGTTCACGCCCGTGCCGGACCGCACCGGCCCGGAGCTCGCCGCCCACCACGCCACCAACGGCATCCGCCGCGCGCTCGTCTCCCACTTCGGCGCCGTCTTCCTGCCCGAGCCGATGCCCGCGAACCGGAAACTCTTTGCCGCCGTCCGCCGGTCGCCCGCGCTGATCCCCGTGCCCGTGATCAACCCTGCCCTCCGCAACTGGCGCGAGCAGCTTGCCGAATGCTGCGCCGCCGCCCCGCTCCGCGCGGTGAAGATCCTGCCGAACTACCACCGCTACCAACTCAGCGCCGCCCACCTCGAGCCGTTCATGGCCGCGCTCGCCGACGCCAAGCTGAAGCTCATCCTTAACGTCCGCCTCGAGGACGAGCGCCACAAGTATTTCGCCCTGCGCATCAAGGGCGTCCCCGTCCCCGAGCTCGCCCGCTTCCTCGGACGGTTCCCGCGGCACCACGTGCTCTTCGCCGGCATCTACAAGGGTGAGGTCGAGAAACTCGCGCCCGACTTCACAAATTTTTCCGCCGAGATCTCCTTCTGCGAGACCACGAACTGCCTCGAGCTCATGCTCCCTAAGTTTCCCGCCCGCCGGCTCATGCTCGGCACGTGCACGCCCCTGCTCTCCACCCGTGGCGAGGCCGACAAGCTCCGCGGCGCCCGCATCCCCGCCCGCGCCAAGGCCCTCATCGGCGCCGGCAACGCCCGCCGGTTCTTCAATCTCTGAAGTTTGTTTGCACGGGAGAAAACGGAGAGAACAGCGCAACGGACCCAATCTCCCGGAGTTTCTTACCACGGATTACACAGATGCTCACGGATCAGAAACGAATCCCTGGTTTGATGACTATCCGGATTGATCCGTGTTCTCCGTGCAATCTGTGGTAAAAATTTGAGGCCTTTATTTCCGCCCTCCCTTTCCTCCGCTCCCACCTGTAAAAACCCGTCCCATGAGTACCGCCGCTTCCCCCGCCGCCAAACCCATCGTCGATGAACCGCCGCCGCAGCCGCAGCGCTGGGGGGCCGCCGAGCTGGAGCGGCTCACCGCGATGGTGACGCAGTCCTCGCTGTTCTACTGGAAGGGTCCGCAGACCACCGCCCTGCTCGACGAATTTCGCCGGCTCTACCCCC
>Ga0209499_1000633_pt1 | contig 25720 bp, 23 predicted proteins | sample C_130208_EF_Meta_FD_187306 | JGI IMG/M metagenome (GOLD analysis project Ga0209499, IMG submission 187306) | Freshwater microbial communities from Lake Croche, Canada to study carbon cycling - C_130208_EF_MetaG (SPAdes) (version 2) | ecosystem: Environmental > Aquatic > Freshwater > Lake... | reverse complement strand
GCCCTCTGAAATGCAGTACTACTAGGATCCAGCGCTACCCATAATCCAATCTGAATGACAAAGTACATTTGCATGGCAACAAAGCCACCAAGCAAACACTTCAGAAAGTAAGAAAGCCAGCGCATCAAAGCTCAGCTAGAAACTAGGAATTACGAAGTTCTGCCAACACAGCGCGAGGATCAATCGCATCAGCAAGCTGGGTACCGCGCCAAATTAAAAAAGCATCTGCAGCTTGCTCTACCAACATACCCAAGCCATCACTGACCCTTGTACCGCGATGTAATGCTTGCTGCATCAAGGCGGTGACTTTACCGTAGACCATATCGTAGGCAAAAGACTGCGGAGTAAATACATTGCTTGATGCGGCGTCGCTAATTGGAGATTCATCAGATAGACCTGCAGCAGTAGCATTAATAATGAGATCAAAAGGAGATGTGGTCTTACCAACATCCTCTAGATCTCCCAAAGAAACTGTGTGGAATACAACATTTAGTGAAGTAGCCAAGTTACTAAATAATTGAACTAATTCATCGGCTTTAGCTTTGGATCGATTAGCAATAATGAACTCTTTGGGCGACTGCTCTAATAAGGGGCCAAGAACTCCGCGAGAAGCGCCACCCGCTCCCAGCAATAAAATTCGGGAGCCTTGAATCTGAATACCTTGAGCCAATAGGTCTCTGACTAGGCCAGCGCCATCGGTGTTATCACCAAAGATTTTTCCATCTTCAATACGTAAAGTATTTACAGCACCTGCAAGCTGTGCACGCGGTGTTAATACATCTGCCATAGCTTGAGCATCCAACTTAAATGGTACGGTGACGTTCATACCCTTCCCACCAGCAGCAAAGAAAGCTTGCGCAGCGGTTTTGAATTCACCAAGTTCAGGTTGTAGACGCCCGTAATACATTTTCTGATTTGACTGCTCAGCAAATCGCTTGTGAATAGCAGGTGATTTACTGTGTGTAATCGGATTACCGGCAACCGCATACACATCCACACCAGGAAATTGGGTAGGATCGGTATGCAATTGGGCAGAGGTAACTTGACTCATAGTCACTACAGGATAAGCGAAATTGAGTGATGTCTACTGAATTAAGGGCGTAAATCTAAGCGATCAGATCCATCCCGCGCGAAATCAAAAGTGGACACCCAATCTAGGATATCAATCTGGTTACGCATTTCTACAGGGAAAGCTCCAAAGGGAGCAGAAGCACGAACAATCGCTAAGGCTTGGCGATCTAGCTCAGGATTGCCAGAGCTGCGTCCATCAGGATTGCCAGAGCTGCATCCAATACTTAAGCCATCCTTACCCTGAGCATTATTGGCAATGCGTCCTTGGGCATCCACACTAACGACAATAATCAAACTGCCATACAAGGGACGACCATTAGCCCGCGGGAAAAATGTACTGCCATAAGCCTCTATTTTTTGACGCATGGCATCGTAATACTGCGCAAAGACAACCGCCTTAGTACTGGCCCCAGTCAAGACCTTACGACGAGGCTCGCGACCATTAGCTTGCAAACGCTTAGCCAGCTCAGCCTCTAAAGAATTTAGCTGAGGTGTTACTTGTTTCTCATCACCACTTTTGCGACCGCCAGAGAGCGCTCGATCTGCTTCGAGCTTGGCCAGCATTTGTTTTTGCTGTTTTTCTAAAGCCTCGAGACGAGCATCTGCACCGAGTCTGGCTCGATGGAGCGCACTAGCATCTTGATTAAGGGTGTTGCCGCCTCCATGCAAATCTGCTTGGGCTAATTTATTGGCCTGCTTGGGTGCCACTGGATTGCTAGCATTCACTAAGACAACGCTGAGCGGTGTGTTTAAACGACGATTTTCAATTTCTCCCATGCCCCAACGGAAGGATAAAAAGATGAGATGAAGCAAAATCGAGAGGGCTAGGGCATAGAGAAATAGGTAGCGTTGCCAACTACCTGGGCACCCCACTATCTGAGTCAGCTTAGGTGGGACTTGCATCACTCTCAGGAACCTCTAGGGTTTCAATATGAAGAACCCGAACCCCGGCGGAGAGTTGCAAGAGATCCACATCAGCCACACTCACTTCAGCTCGAGTCATCCGTGGATGGGCCGCCAACTCGGGAACTGGAAGATGCAATGGGACTGACTCTACTCGGGACATACCTTCTTTGAGATGTCTCACAAAGACTTGCTTAGGAACTTCATCCTGAGAAACCCAGCGCAAGCACCAATATTTCTCGAGGCGATCTTGGTATTCGCCATAGAGGCTGAATAGCAGGCTTCAAAGTCGGCGGCGATACCCATTAATGCGGCATCACGCGGCGGGAATGGCGCTACCATCTTGGCAGTAATACCATGTTTTGCTATAGCAATTAACTGCCACTGATTCACTAAATCTGAGTAACGGCGCAAAGGGGAAGTACACCAAGCGTAATATACTCCAAACCCAAGCCTTCATGCGGACCGGGAGTTGTCTGCATACGCGTGCGTAAGGGGCCCCAGCCCTTTTGAGTACGGAACAAACCAGGTACCCCATGATCTGCTAACAATCGTCCTGAGGCACTATTGCAATAAATCATCCACTCAGCAACGATGGTATCAAGGATGGAGCCGCGTTGACGAGGCGTAATCTCTACTCGCTGTAAACCATCAACTTCCTTGATTTGAAAATGAAAGTCTCTCGCCAAGGCATTGGGATCTAAGACCCCTAATTGCTCAGGACGCAAACCATTGACTACACGCTGCTCCTGGCGTCCTGCATGCAATAACTTTGCTGCGGCCCACAACACACTGAGCTCTTGACGATAAGCATAGTCAGATGATTCATCAACCAAACTTTCTTCTGTGACCAGATGCTCTAAATTCTCCAGGCGAAGATTTGCCCCCATCGGAACCATCTCGGCGCGCAACTGCAAGGAGTCTTTATCTAGCACTCCGGTCGAATCGATATCAACGTAGATTGATAAGGCCGGGCGAGCAGCGCCTTCATCCAATGAGAACTGCGCAATCACCGTATCGGGCAACATCGTAATCTTGTCGCCAGGGAAATACACGGTAGACATGCGAGTACGCGCGACCTTATCTAAAGCATCATCTTTAGCGATCACCAAGCCAGGTGCCGCAATATGAATACCGATACGATGCCCACCACCCTCGAGCGTAGTCACTGATAAAGCATCATCAATTTCAGTAGTGCCCGAATCATCAATCGAGAATGCAGTCACTTCAGCTAGAGGCAATTCTGAAATAACGGCATCTAGAGCAGCTTGATCAACCGCCAAACTTAGGTCATGTGTAGCACCCTGAGGGAAATGCGCTTTTAAGAACATCCCTTGGTGATATTGCAAAGGTGAGTCAATCGCACCACAGCGGATCATTAACTGTGCAGGTGATTCACCTGACTCGGAACACGCCGCAATCAATGCTTTGTAGGCGGAGGTGTTTTTATCTGGAGCAAATAAGAGTTGATTTGCTTGAGACTTCAGCGTTTCTGGAAATACACCAGCCACTAGCTCTTGTTGCAATACAGCTTGCTGCTCTAATTCTTTTTGCTTGCGCTCGAGTGCAGCCAAACCAGCTTGTAGTTGCTCTAGAGGCGCCCTTTGGAAACGTCCGCGCCCTTTACGACGAAAGAATACTGGCGCCCCCTGCAATGCAATGGCTAATGCCGTCTGTTGTGGAATATTTGCTTGTGCGCCAAAGTACTCTTGAGCAACATCCACCAAACCAAATTCTTCATCAGGTGCGCAGTCCCATAAGAACTGTAAATCAATCTCTTTGGATAATGTATTTGCCTCATCAATTAGGGCTTGAGGTTCTGGCTTTTCAAAGCGTAACCAAACCTCTTTGGCTTTTAACTTAATCTTTTTTCCAGACAAACTAGTTGCTTGCCAAGATTGGGCATCTCCAGCGCCCGAAGCAGACTGGACTGTGGCGACCTTAATATCGCCACCCTCTTCATATAAAAGATGCATCGTTAGAGTGAGATCCCGCCGCTGGCCTCAAGCGCAACACCATTGACATAGCTCGCCTCATCACTCGCTAGAAATAAATACACGTTCGACATTTCTTCGGGAGTGCCTAAGCGACCTAACCAACTGCGTCTCTCAATATCTTTCAGAATATTTTCTGGCATCGCTTTGACCATCTCAGTAGCAATAAAGCCTGGGCACACTGCATTTACCCGAATACCTTTTGGACCCAATTCACGCGCCCAGGTTTTAGTGAAACCAATGACTCCAAACTTCGTAGCTGAATAGTTAGTCTGGCCGAAGTTTCCATAAATGCCCACGACACTAGAAGCATTTACGATAGCGCCTTTGCCTGTCTCCAACATATGCGGTACTACCAACTGGGTGCAATTAAAAACACCTTTGAGATTGACATCAATCACTGTATCAAATTGTGCTTCGGTCATTTTAACTAAGCGTGCGTCTTGAGTGATACCAGCGTTATTAATCAGAATATCAATTCGTCCATGGTGCTGCATGATTTGATCAACAGCCGCTTCAACACTTGAACGATCAGTTACATTCACAACATACGCCTCAGAGCCAGGAATCAGATCTGTAGCGGCTTTAACTGCCTCGGGATTGACATCCGCAATCATGACCTTTGCACCTTCTTGCGCAAAACGTTTAGCAGTTGCAAAACCAATGCCTTTTGCAGCACCAGTAATGATGGCTACTTTATCTTTTAGTCTCATACTCATTACTTTGCTTTCTCTTGTATTGCAGTCAATATTTTTTGGTGCACTCCACCAAAGTCACCATTACTCATCACCAAAATATGGTCGCCAGGCCTTGCTTCATTTGCAACGGCCTCAACTAAAGCAGATGGATCATCAAAGGCTACAGCACGATTGTCACTCTTTGCATTTAATGGGGCTAAGACTTCATTTAAGTCCCAACCTAAAGAATCTTTACCGGTGCTTGCACCGTATGCAAAAATCTTATCAGCTGCTTCCAAACTATTGGGTAGTTGTGCCTTCATCACTCCGAGTTTCATCGTATTAGAACGAGGCTCCAAGACTGCCAAAATACGGGACCGCCCCACCCTTCGACGCAAGCCATCTACCGTAGTAATAATTGCGGTTGGGTGGTGCGCAAAGTCATCGTATACGGTTACTTTATTTGCAACACCAATCGTCTCTAAACGACGCTTCACATTTTTGAACTCAGCTAAAGCACGTGCGGCGTCGGTTGGTGTAATGCCAATATGATTTGCTGACGCAATGGCTGCCAATGCATTGAGTTGATTGTGACGGCCCATGACTCCCGAGTCTGCTGCCCAGGTCACTGTGGCGACCTCCTCACCATCTTGCAAAACGATGAAGCCATCGGCATCTTGAGAAATTAAAGACCAGGCATTGTGTTGATCCTTGCCAAACTTTTCAACAGGTGCCCAAGCGCCTCGTGCAATGACTCTTTCTAAGGCGGGCTCTTCGCCATTAACCACAACAAGACCATTGCCTGGCACCGTCCGGACCAAATGATGAAACTGCGTTTCAATTGCAGCAAGATCAGCAAAAATATCGGCGTGATCAAACTCGAGATTATTTAACAAAGCGGTGCGCGGGCGATAGTGCACAAACTTACTACGCTTATCAAAAAACGCCGTGTCGTATTCATCGGCTTCGATCACAAAATATTTACTCTCGCCTAAGCGGGCAGATACGGTGAAATTCAATGGCACTCCACCAATCACAAACTTACTACGCTTATCAAAAAACGCCGTGTCGTATTCATCGGCTTCGATCACAAAATATTTACTCTCGCCTAAGCGGGCAGATACGGTGAAATTCAATGGCACTCCACCAATCAAATAACCAAGCTTGTAGTTATTGAACTCTAAGATCCAGGCCAGCATGGCAGACGTCGTTGTTTTACCGTGCGTTCCGGCAACAGCCAATACATGCCTATCAAACAGCACTTGCTCACCCAGCCACTGAGGGCCAGAGGTGTATGGAAGCCCTTGATTAAGAATAGCCTCCATCAGTGGATTGCCACGAGAAACGACATTACCGATCACAAATAAATCAGGCATCGTCTCAAACTGTAATAATTGGTCGGGCGAGAATCCCTCGATGAGCTCAATGCCCTGCGCTTCAAGCTGCGTGCTCATCGGTGGATATACGTTGGCATCACAGCCAGTTACACGGTGTCCGGCCTGCCGAGCGATTGCGGCAATGCCGCCCATGAAAGTACCGCAAATGCCCAAGATATGAATATGCATTGGGGAATTTTAGCTAAGGAGTGGCAATGAATCGAAGACAGTGGATTAGCATCATTGGATTTAACCTCGTGGCCCTTGCTGCGGGAGTGGCGACTTCTCAATGGATCTTCAGAACAGAGCTGGCAGATGACCCTGCTATCAGGGCCTTTTTTGCCAACCCCTGGCAAACACCGACTGGAAAATCAGTAGACACCAAAGAATGGCGCGAAAAAGTCCTTGTGGTGAACTTTTGGGCATCCTGGTGCCCTCCCTGCGTTGAAGAAATGCCCACTTTGGACAAATTACAAGCAGAGTTTAAAAATCAAAATGTCTTATTTGTCGGCATCGGCATCGATTCACCATCTAATATTCGTCAATTCCTAGAAATAACCCCAGTTTCTTATCCCATTGTGATTGGCGGACTTGAGGGCAGCAATATCTCAAAGCAGATGGGGAATGCCCAAGGTGCACTTCCTTATACAGTCATCATTAATTCTCAAGGCAAGTCTACTAGCAGTAAATTAGGGAAGATAAGCGAAGAAGAGCTCAGAAGCGCAATTAAATTAGCTTTATAAGACTTTTTAAATGATCTTTGCGCTCGCCAGGTAGGTCAAAATTGGCAGTTTGTGAGCTAAATATTGCAATATTTACGCTGTAGATGTTAAAAAATAGCCTGTTTATTGCGTCATTTTTAGGGTTTGGGCAACTGCCCGGGGGTATACTTTGCCTGCAAGATGAAGAAAATTCTTCATCTAGTTAGCAGTTTTCAGAGAAAAGCTTTATCTCGGCAACAAAACTTAACTGCATCTAAAACTATCGATCTATGTCGAAAAATACTTCAATTCTCATTATCCAAGGTCCTAACCTCAATCTGTTGGGAACCCGTGAGCCAGAGGTTTACGGCAAAACTACCATGGAAGATATTCATACAAAGCTTGGTGCGATCGCCAAGTCTCACTCAGTTGATTTATCCACCTTCCAAAGTAACCATGAAGGCGAGCTGATTGACCGAGTTCAAAAGGCCAAACAAGATGGGGTGGATTTCATCATCATCAATCCAGGCGCTTTTACCCATACCAGCGTTGCCTTGCGTGATGCGCTAGCTGGGGTTGCTATCCCATTTACTGAAATACACCTGTCTAATATTCATCAACGTGAGGAGTTCCGCAAACACTCCTACCTGTCTGATATTGCTACCGGCGTTATCTGCGGTTTGGGCGCCATTGGTTACGAATTAGCACTACAAGCAGCTATCGCCCGTTTACAAAAATAAAGATTTATTCAGAATTACCCGAGAGGAAGCCTTCCCATGGACCTAAGAAAACTAAAAACCCTAATCGACCTTGTTTCTGAATCAGGAATTTCTGAGTTAGAAGTCAATGAAGGTGAAGATCGTGTTCGTATTGTGAATGCCGGCTCCCCAGCTCCTGCAGGTCAAGTGGTCTACGCCAATCCAGCGCCTGTTCAAGCTACGCAAGCCGCACCTACGGCTTTACCAATTATTCAAGAAGCGCCCGCTGAAACTGGTTTTGTTGCTCGTTCACCAATGGTTGGCACCTTCTATCGTGCCCCAAACCCCGAGTCCCCGGATTTCGTCAAAGTCGGCGACTCCGTCAAAGTGGGTCAAACGCTGTGCATTATTGAAGCGATGAAACTTCTCAATGAAATTGAGTCTGAGCAAGCAGGCGTTATTAAGCAAATTCTCTGTGAAAACGGTCAAGGCGTTGAGTTTGATCAACCGCTGTTCATCATTGCTTAATAGATCTCCCTTAGATCTATTCCAATCCACCGTTACTTAACTCAGAGCCGACATGTTCGATAAGATTCTGATTGCCAATCGCGGAGAGATTGCTCTCCGCATCCAGCGCGCATGTCGCGAGCTGGGAATTAAAACTGTGGTGGTCTACTCGACTGCAGATAAAGAAGCTAAATACGTGAAGCTTGCAGACGAAGCGGTCTGTATTGGCCCCGCTCCCTCGCCACTGAGCTACCTCAATATGCCCGCCATTATTTCGGCGGCTGAAGTGACAGATGCTGAAGCGATTCACCCAGGCTATGGCTTTCTCTCTGAGAACGCCGACTTTGCTGAACGTGTTGAGAAATCTGGTTTTGCATTTATTGGCCCCACTGCAACCTCAATACGCCTGATGGGTGATAAGGTTTCGGCTAAGCGTGCCATGATTAAAGCTGGCGTTCCTTGCGTTCCTGGATCAGAAGGTGCCTTACCAAACGATCCAAAAGAAATTATTGCCACCGCAAAACGCGTTGGCTATCCAGTCATTATTAAGGCTGCTGGCGGTGGTGGTGGACGTGGAATGCGTGTCGTCCATACCGAGGCTGCCCTTCTCAATGCAGTCAACATGACCAAAGAAGAAGCGGGTCGTGCTTTTGGTAATCCTGAAGTCTATATGGAGAAGTTTTTAGAAAAGCCTCGCCACGTAGAGATCCAGATTTTGGCTGATACCCATGGCAATGCCATTTGGCTAGGTGAGCGTGATTGCTCCATGCAACGTCGTCATCAAAAAGTGATTGAAGAAGCTCCGGCACCTGGCATTGATCGTCGTGCAATCGCCAAAATTGGTGAGCGCTGCGCTGAAGCCTGTAGAAAAATTGCTTACCGTGGTGCTGGTACTTTCGAGTTCTTGTATGAAGATGGCGAATTCTTCTTTATTGAGATGAACACCCGTGTTCAAGTAGAGCATCCAGTCACCGAAATGATTACTGGTGTCGATATTGTTCAAGAGCAAATTCGTATTGCTGCTGGCTTAAAACTGAGTTATCGCCAAAAAGACATCGTCTTCCGTGGTCATGCCATCGAATGCCGTCTTAATGCAGAGGACCCATTTAAATTCACACCAAGCCCAGGGAAAATTGGTTCATTCCATATGCCAGGCGGTCCTGGGATTCGTGTCGACTCACATGCCTATAGTGGTTATGTAGTTCCATCCAATTACGACTCCATGATTGGCAAGCTAATTGCTTTCGGTAACACTCGCGAGCAAGCGATACGCCGTATGCAGATTGCGCTCTCTGAGATGGTGATCGATGGCATTACAACGAATGTGCCACTGCATCGTGAACTCATGCTCGATCCGAACTTCATTGAAGGCGGAACCAGTATTCACTATTTGGAGCATCGCCTCGAAGAGCAAGCCGCTAGTCGCGGTAAGCCCTAAGTTGCAGGTCAGTTGATGTCCATTTGGAGTAAGCATGTCCTATCGTGAACTGATTTTCACGGTCCCAGCAGAGATTGCAGAGTCTTTAGGTGATGCTTTGCTGGAAGTGGGGGCCCTCTCCGTTACCGTTGAAGATGATGCCGCGGGTGCTTACGATGAAAATCCACTCTATGGCGAGCCAGGACTCTCTCCAGAAGTTCAAGCTTGGGATCGATCTTCTGTAACTGCACTTTTCAATCCAGAGATAGATGATTCTGGTGCAGCAAACTTCATCCCCGAGCTTCTCGCATCACTTCAGGAAGCGGGATTCAAGCTTCCAGCCCCGCAAGAAAAGATTGTTGAAGAGCAAGATTGGGTTCGCTTAACCCAAAGTCAATTTGCTCCGATTCAGATTGGTGAGCGTATTTGGGTAGTACCCTCTTGGCATGAAGCACCTACCGACCCCAACGCCATTTGTTTGGCAGTGGATCCTGGCTTGGCATTTGGCACCGGCAGTCACCCTACCACACACCTATGTCTTCTATGGCTTGAACAAAACACACAACTTGCGAATCAAAGTTTGCTTGATTACGGCTGTGGATCTGGAATTTTGGCTATTGCTGCGGCGAAACTAGGATGCAAGCCAGTGGTTGGCACTGACATTGATCCACAAGCGATGGTTGCAGCACGCAGCAATGCAGAAATCAACCAGACAGTGATTCGTTTTGTCCTGCCTAACGAAAATGCAGCAGAGCTTGCTGCAGAAACCAAATACGACATCGTGATGGCTAATATTTTAGCCAATCCCTTACAAGTTTTAGCGCCGGCGCTGGTAAACAAGATGCACCCTGGTGGAAAAATTGTGCTCTCAGGCGTTCTTGCTCGTCAAGCAGAGGAAGTCATTGCAACTTACAGTCAATGGTTAGCCCTATCCATCTGGAAAGAGAGTGAAGGTTGGGTCTGTTTGCACGGCACACTTCCGGAGCAGGGCGCTAAAGCGAGTTCAGTTGAAAAAAATAGAGGTACTTCAGCTCCGACTCAAAAAAAAAGTCTTAAGTTAATCCTTCTCAGCCTTTTTTTCCTCTTACTCATCATTGTTGGCGAGCACCTTTTTAGAAATTCTTTACTACCAACATTAGCAACGCGTGTTGATGGCAGCTCTTCTGCGCTTGCAACAACGAGTTTTTCTCTTTTACAGAAGCTGGATGAACAATTGTGTCGCGCGCTGGGGTGTGTAAATCGTCCTGTAAGCGATTTTTCTGCCTGGAAAATAACTTCGGTTACTCTTTCATCTGAAAACGCGCGAGAAGGCCTTAAAAACGCTTCAAATCAATCTGTGCTGCAAGTTGGAATACAAAATCGTCTTGCACTACCTGTTTTATTCCCGAATTTAGAAATTTTACTCACCGACGCAGATGAATCTGAAATCAAAATGATTCGACTCACTCCGCAAGAATGGTTACCGACTACTTGGCAAGAAGCGCATCCTGGTTTTTTAAGTCAAGGCGCCCCTTCCGGTGAAATCTTTACAGCTGCCCTACCGATTTCCCTCCCGCAAAATGCTGCTGGATATCGCGTCAGAGTTTTTTACCGAGAAAAATAGATAGCAAATCCTATTTCACTCTCATTTCAATTGATTTTTATTAGAAAGTAACTATTTATGGCTAGCTTGATCTGCGGTTCCATCGCTTACGACACCATCATGAACTTTGAAGGCAAATTTGCAGATCAAATTCTGCCAGAGCAGATTCATATCCTGAATGTCGCCTTCCTCGTTCCTACACTGCGTCGTGAATTCGGTGGTTGCGCAGGCAATATTGCTTACAACCTAAGTCTTCTTGGTGGCGACCCCATCATCATGGCAACCGTAGGCGGTGATGCTGCCCCCTATCTTGATCGCCTCAAACAACTCAAGATTGATGCAACGCACATTCGTCAAATTGAACAGGCATTCACCGCTCAAGCAATGATCACTACCGATCAAGCCAATAATCAAATTACCGCTTTTCATCCGGGTGCAATGGGTGAATCTCATCTCAACCAAGTTTCTGCAGTGATTGCGGAGCGCAGCAAGAATGCTAAAGGTGCCGCCAAATTTGGAATCGTTGCTCCAGATGGTCGTCAAGGAATGTGGGAACACTGTCATCAGTTAGCTGAAGCAGGAATTCCTTTTGTATTTGATCCGGGCCAAGGTTTACCGATGTTTAATGGTTCAGAACTCCTTGAGCTGGTAAATATTGCAAGCTATCTCGCCGTAAATGACTATGAAGGTGAAATGCTCTCCCTAAGAACCGGCTTAAGCCTAACAAAAGTAGCTGAAAGAGTAAAAGCTTTGATTGTCACCAAGGGTGCTGAAGGTGCAGATATTTACTTTGAGGGTAAATGCATTGCGATTCCGCCGGTATCAGCAGCTAAAGTAGTTGATCCAACTGGTTGCGGTGATGCTTTCCGAGGTGGATTACTGTTTGGATTAGAAAACGGCATGGATTGGGAAACTACTGGCCGCTTGGCCAGCTTGATGGGTTCAATCAAAATAACTCACCAGGGACCACAAAATCACCAAATGAGCAAAGATGACATCGCCGCTGAATTCAAATCCGCATTTGGATTTGCCCTCTAAAGCCAATAATTAACTGAAGTAGCAATAAAAAAGGGATCTCGTGAGAGATCCCTTTGAACTTCACCCGCCTACAAGCAGAGCTTATGGGCGTGTGCCAGTTGGGAAGGGCCAAGCAGCGGCTGGATTCAACGTAGTTGAAACTGCAGCTTTTTTAGCCACGGGCTTTTTTACAGCCTTGCCCGCTTTCTTCGCAGCAGGCTTACTTACTTTTTTTTTGCAGCTACGCGCTTCTTAGCAGCAGGACGCTTTTTAGCGGCAGGCTTCTTAGCAGCAGCTTTTTTAGCAGCAGGACGCTTTTTAGCGGCAGGCTTCTTAGCAGCAGCTTTTTTAGCAGCAGGACGCTTTTTAGCGGCAGGCTTCTTCTTAGCAGCAGGCTTCTTCTTAGCAGCAGCTTTTTTAGCAGCAGGCTTCTTAGCAACTACTTTTTTCTTTGCAGCTGGTTTCTTTGCAGCAACTTTCTTCTTGGCGATTGCCATAGTAATACTCCTTCACGTGAGGATTAGTCCAAACTACCGATTAAGAAGACCCGACCATTCATTTCCGCCTGGTTTTGCAACCGATTGGAGCCGACGAGCGAGCCATTCATCGGCGCGCGGCTTGATGCTAAGTGCTGCACGCTAATGAATCTTGGAAAAAAAGCCGTGACCCCAAAAGGTAACGGCTTCTTCAATATGCTGGAAAAAATAGAGAGAGTAGAACAAGCACCCTTTGGCAAGGGTTTTCGGATTTGAGTCTGGTTTTGCTGACTTTTAAAACTATCCAACCGTCTAATCTCCTATTTAGCCGGCAATACGCTTTTTAATTAACTGCTTATTCCCAACTTAGCGCACCGCCAGTTTGATACTCAATAACGCGTGTCTCAAAAAAGTTTCTCTCTTTTTTCAGATCAATCATTTCTGACATCCATGGGAATGGATTCTCTTCATTTGGGAACATCGCGTCAAGTCCTATTTGCAAACATCTGCGATTACAGATGTATCTTAGGTAACCTTTGAACATCGGCGCGTTCAATCCGAGCACTCCACGAGGCATCGTATCCTCTGCATAACGGTACTCTAATTCCACTGCTTTTTCGAAGATAGATTTGATCTCGTCTTTGAACGCGGAAGTCCATAACTGCGGGTTCTCCAGCTTGATTTGATTAATCAAATCAATACCAAAATTACAGTGCATTGACTCATCACGAAGGATGTATTGATACTGCTCAGCAGCACCCGTCATTTTGTTTTGGCGACCCATTGCAAGTATTTGCGTAAAACCAACATAAAAGAATAATCCTTCCATTACGCAGGCAAAAACGATCAATGATTTGAGCAACATTTGATCAGTTTCTAATGTCCCAGTTTTAAAATTAGGGTCAGTCAACACATCAATAAAGGGAATTAAGAACTGATCTTTAGCGCGAATAGACTCGATTTCGTTATACGCATTAAAGATTTCGCTCTGGTCTAAGCCCAAAGATTCCACAATATATTGATAGGCGTGAGTATGAATTGCCTCCTCAAAAGCCTGACGCAATAGATATTGACGGCATTCTGGAGCAGTAATGTGGCGATAAGTACCCAAAACAATGTTGTTTGCCGCTAAGGAGTCCGCAGTTGTGAAGAAACCAAGATTGCGCTTAATGATGCGACGCTCATCTTCAGTTAAACCATTAGGATCTTTCCAAAGCGCGATATCGCGGTTCATGTTGATCTCTTGTGGCATCCAATGGTTTGCACATCCAGCTAGGTATTTCTCCCAAGCCCACTTGTATTTAAATGGAACCAACTGATTCACGTCAGTCTTGGCATTGATCACGCGCTTATCAGCAGCATTGACACGCAAAGCTGCGCCACTAACTGAAGAAGTGGCCTGCGCAGGCGGAGTCATAGCAATCTGGTCTGCTTGCGGACGTTGTACCTCAGCTACCGCTGGCTGTGGTGTCAGCATAGCTGGTGCTAGTGCGGGTGCGACTTCTTCTTCCCAATTCAACATAACTTTCTCCTAATTCTTATTTTCTATCTCAGCTAGCAAAAAGCTTACTGACATGCTTCACATTCTTCAAATCCAGCATCGCCTGGGCGCATTGTGCAAGCAGGGCCATCTAACTCTTGCGCTGATGCTGCATCAGTGCCATTCACACCACCGCCACTAGACACCGCATTTAACTGACCACTTGCAACCGTAGACTTCTCAACGTGTGTTGCAGCCATTGTGCGGAGGTAATAGGTTGTCTTTAAACCACGCAACCATGCCAACTTGTAAGTGTCATCCAATTTCTTGCCAGATGCGCCACCCATGTAAATATTGAGTGACTGCGCCTGGTCAATCCACTTCTGACGACGTGAGGCAGCTTCAACCAGCCAGCTTGGCTCCACTTCGAATGCAGTTGCATATAAATCACGTAAATCTTGTGGAACACGATCAATCTTGGACAAGGTACCGTCGAAGTACTTCAAATCCGCAATCATGACTTCGTCCCAGAGGCCGCGATCTTTTAAATCACGAACCAAGTACTCGTTTACTACGGTGAACTCACCTGAGAGGTTCGATTTCACAAACAAGTTCTGGAATGTCGGCTCGATACAAGCTGATACACCAATGATATTGGAAATTGTTGCTGTCGGTGCGATCGCAACACAGTTTGAGTTGCGCATACCGTGCTGCTTGATGCGGGCACGCAAGCCATCCCAATTCATAATGGAGGAACTATCCACTTCAAGGTATCCACCTCGCTCTGCGGCCAACAATGCCACCGAATCTTGTGGAAGAATGCCACGATCCCATAATGAACCTTTATAGGTACTGTAAACGCCACGCTCTTCAGCCAACTCATTCGAAGCTTGATAGGCGTAGTAGCAAACTGCTTCCATTGAAGAATCGGCAAACTTCACTGCCTCATCACTGGCGTAAGGAATCCGTTGCATGTGCAGGCAATCTTGGAAGCCCATGATGCCCATACCCACTGGACGGTGCTTCAAGTTGGAGTTGCGCGCTTTTGCAACAGCGTAATAGTTAATGTCAATCACGTTATCCAACATACGCATTGCAGTGCGGATAGTTTTTTGAAGTTTCTCGTGATCCAAAATCATCTTGCCGGATGCATCAGTAGTCATGTGCGCTGTCAAGTTCACAGAACCCAAGTTGCAAACTGCAATCTCGCTCTCGTTCGTGTTCAAAGTGATCTCAGTACACAAGTTAGAAGAGTGCACTACACCAATATGTTGTTGTGGGCTGCGAATATTACAAGGATCTTTAAATGTGATCCATGGGTGGCCAGTTTCAAACAGCATACCTAACATCTTGCGCCACAATTGCTGCGCAGGAATGCGACGGAATGGCTTCAATTCACCAGCATCTGCTTTTTTCTCGTAAGCGACATAAGCCTCTTCAAAGGCTTTACCGAATTTGTCATGCAGATCAGGCGTATTTGAAGGCGAGAATAATGTCCAATCACCACCTTCCATCACGCGCTTCATGAACAAGTCAGGGATCCAGTTTGAGGTATTCATATCATGCGTACGGCGACGATCATCACCGGTGTTCTTACGCAACTCAAGGAACTCTTCAATATCTAAGTGCCATGTCTCTAAGTAGGCACAAACTGCACCCTTGCGCTTACCTCCTTGGTTCACTGCAACAGCTGTGTCGTTCACCACTTTTAAAAATGGCACCACACCTTGTGACTTACCGTTAGTACCTTTTATATGACTTCCCAAAGCGCGTACGTTTGTCCAGTCATTACCTAAACCGCCAGCAAACTTCGACAGGAGTGCATTCTCTTTCAAGGCTTCGTAGATGCCCTCAAGGTCATCATCTACCGTTGTCAAGTAGCAGCTGGATAACTGAGGACGTGTAGTCGCTGAATTAAACAAGGTTGGCGTGCTGGACATGAAATCAAATGTAGAAAGGATTTCATAGAACTCGATTGCACGACGCTCACGATCTAACTCATTCAAAGACAAGCCCATTGCAACGCGCATGAAGAATGCCTGTGGCATTTCAATACGGCGGTCTTCAATGTGCAAGAAATAACGGTCATACAATGTTTGTAAACCGAGGTAGTTGAACTGCAAGTCACGACTTGCATTCAAAGCAGCAGCTAATCTTGGTAAATCAAAATCACGCATACGTGGGTCTAAGAGCTCGGCAGTAATACCTTCATTGATGTACTTGACAAAATAGCTGCTGTACTCTGCTTGCATATCGCCTTGCAATACTTCGTGACCGAGGATTTCCTTACGAATCACGTGCATCAAAATACGTGCAGTTACTTGACTGTATGCAGGATCTTTTTCAATTAAAGTACGTGATGCCAAAATTGCGGAGTCATAAACCTGCGCCATTGGTACTCCATCGTACAAATTCTTGATAGTTTCAGTAATGATTGGGCTTGCATCAATGTTGTTTCCAAGACCTTCACAGGCGGCTTCGATAATGGTGCGCAAGGCCGCCATATCCAAAAACTTCTCAACACCTTTGTCTAATACCTTCAAACCCGGCTCAGTTGCTTGAGTTGACGTTTGGGTTTCTTGTGCAGTGGTCTGCTGTGCGGCACGCTCTTGATTGCGCTTTTCACGATAAAGAACATATGCACGAGCAACGTTGTGCTCACCACTGCGCATTAACACCAATTCCACTTGATCTTGAATATCCTCAATATGGAAGGTGCCGCCATTTGGGCGACTACGCAATAAAGCACGAACTACTGCATGGGTTAATTGCTCAACCTGCTCACGTACACGAGCAGAAGCCGCGCCCTGACCGCCATTAACTGCTAAAAATGCTTTTGTAACCGCAATGGCGATTTTGGATGGCTCAAACGCCACCACCGAGCCATTTCGGCGAATGATCTTGTAATCCGATAATTGAGTAGCTTGGCCACCACCGACGCCACCAGCAACAAAACTAGCAGATGGGGATTGATTCATCGATTCGGAGGAGCTTATCCCTGGATTATTTGTGCCGGCAGTCTGTCCCGCTGCCTGAGGGTTGGCGAATGTCATATTTTTCCTGCTTATATATAGTTATTTGGACAAAAAATCATTAAAAACAATAAGATATTACTGTACTTAAACACTACATCTAGTGTCTCGAAGAGTATTTATCACTAAGTATAGGGAAATTTTTAGAAATTAGTAAGTCATTTCTCACGGATATTTATAAGTATTTTTCCCTATATTCTCTAGAAATTAGGGTTTATTTTGGTGCAGTTTTTGTAGACCTTTTACTCAAAGGGCTATTAAGTGAGCGTGTGCTCACTTACTAGTTTAGAGGCCTAACGCGAATCTAAACCAAAGGGTAATTTTTCGGCAGGAATGTTGTTTTTACCCTGAAACTTTTTCCAATCAAATTGCATGCCTGGATCAACCTTTCTTCCCGGGGCAATATCGCTGTGCCCAGCAAATTGAAGATTGGGGTAAACGGATTGTATTTGGGAGCTTAATTTAGCCAAAGCCGAGTACTGAATATCCTCAAAGGGATGGTTTCCATCCCCCTCCAACTCAATGCCAATCGAAAAATCATTGCACTTCTCTCGCCCTAAAAAAGATGAGGCGCCAGCATGCCAGGCCTTGTTTTGGGTGGATACGAACTGAAAGACCTCGCCACGACGAGAAATCAAAAAATGGCTAGATACCTTTTGATCGGTAATTTCTTCAAAATAGGGATGCAAAGAAGCATCTAGTTTGTTTTGAAAAAAATCCACGATAAATTGGGTGGAATGGTTATCAATGAATCCACCAGGTGGAAGACTGATGTGATGGATCACCATTAGATCCGGTACAAGGCCCTCCGGTCGCATATCTTGGTTGGGTGAAATATGCCAAGCAGCCGAACCAAGCCAGCCTTGGGTGTCCAAGCTATCGAGATGCTCTTGCGAACAATAGAAGCGCGCCTCGTGCATGATCGCTTCAGGCTTTGGAAGATGCACAGAGCAATGGTGGCACTGGACAATCACCTCCGGCTCAACCACTTTGCTTCGCTCGGCTTTTATCTTGGCAGCCTCATCCGTATTGAGCTTGACTTGTTTTTTTCCTTTAATCCAAAGGTATAAGGCACCTGCGCCAGCAATGAATAGAAGCCACTTAATCAAAACGTCATGCTCTCTGAAGAATCACTTCCAACACAAATCGACTGCCAACATAAGCCAGAAGCAAGGCGGCATAAGCGCTCAAGACCCAACGAACAGCTACGCGCCCACGTAAACCAACACGCCAACGGGCTATTAGAAGGCCAGAAAATAAGATCCAGGAGATCAACGCAAAAATAGTTTTGTGGTCGAAAACAAGTGGCTTACCAAATAGCGTTTGCGAAAAGAGGAGCCCAGAAAATACTGTCAAACTTAACAGTGCAACACCCACATAGAGTAAGTTAAACAGGAGACTTTCCATTGCCATTAATGGCGGTAAGTCTTCTAACCAATGGGAAATACGGCTATTGGGGATGACAGCCAGCTGCCGATGTAATGCTCGATCCTGAACACTCATTAACATGGCATGCATCGCTGCCAAACTCAATAATCCAACTGAAATAGTAGCAACAATAAAGTGCCCCTTAAACCAAGGATCAGATACCGCCTTTGGAGAAATCAAGGTGCCGGAAAACATCACTGGCATTACAGAGCAAACCAGAGCAAAACATAAGACAAGCCAGCGCAAACTGGAAATCGGTAGGAACCAAGACTGAAACCAGTAAAACGCGAGGCCCACCCAAGCAATTAGTGAAAGATCCTGGGCAAAACCAAATACAAATCCCTCGGGCGTGAAGACCGAGTTGTGTAGCTCGACTCCATGCACCAGCAAAATCAATAGGATCAATGCCTGAACCTGGCCTATAAAAGCCGGAGATTCAATCTTTCCCTTGGGCCTAGAACCCAAAAAGACTAAAAGAAGTAAATAAAGTGCGGAAGGGAGCCAGTTCAAGCTTGAGTAACCTAAAATATCCATCTAGAAAGTCTAATCGATAAATGCTACAGAATCTCACCGATCGCCTATCTCGTGTTGTTAAAACAATGCGGGGCCAAGCTCGCCTGACCGAAGAGAACACCGCAGAAATGCTCCGTGAGATCCGCCTGGCCTTATTGGAGGCCGACGTTGCGCTTCCAGTCGTTAAATCCCTACTTGAGCAAATTAAATTTAAAGCCCTTGGCGAGGAAGTGGTTGGAAGCCTCAGCCCAGGTCAGGCGCTGGTTGGTGTTGTTCAGCGTGAACTGGCCCAAGTCATGCGAGGCGATGCCACTCAAAGCGGTGAACTAAATTTAGCAACCCAACCACCAGCAGTAATCCTCATGGCCGGCTTGCAGGGCGCAGGGAAAACTACCTCAGTTGGTAAGTTAGCCAAGTTTTTACAAGAAAAGAAGAAAAAGAAAGTACTGACCGTCTCTTGCGATATCTATCGTCCTGCAGCCATCGAGCAGCTAGAAACTGTCAGTAAACAAGTTAGCGCTGAATTCTTCCCAAGCAATATCAATCAAAAGCCGGGTGAAATTGCTGCTGCCGCCCTAGATTGGGCGCGCCGCCATTACTTTGATGTGCTGTTAGTAGATACAGCAGGTCGTCTCGGCATTGATGAAGCACTCATGCAAGAAATCAAAGCCTTGCATGCCAACCTCAATCCAATTGAAACACTGTTTGTTGTTGATGCCATGCTGGGTCAAGATGCAGTCAACACAGCCAAAGCTTTCCATGAGGCACTTCCACTTACAGGCGTGATCCTTACCAAATTAGATGGCGATTCACGCGGTGGCGCGGCGCTTTCAGTGCGTCAGGTTACTGGAGTACCACTCAAGTTCATTGGTGTTGCCGAAAAAATGGATGGCCTCGAGGCATTTGATGCCGAGAGAATGGCAAGCCGTATTTTGGGCATGGGGGATATTCTTGCCCTAGTTGAGCAAGCCCAACAAAACGTCGATGTTGCCAAAGCAGAAAAGCTAGCGAGCAAGATTTCCAAAGGCGGATTTGATCTAGGTGACTTCCGAGATCAACTCGCACAAATGCAACAAATGGGCGGGATGGCCAGCCTGATGGATAAGCTACCAAGTCATATGGCACAAGCGGCTTCCAAAACGAATATGAGTGCTGCTGACAAACAAACCAAACGCATGCGCGGCATTATCGATAGCATGACACCAAAAGAGCGCGCAAAACCTGAATTACTAAAAGCGACTCGCAAACGTCGCATTGCAGCTGGTGCAGGCGTCGAGGTTCAAGAAGTCAATCGTCTACTGGCACAGTTTGAGCAAATGCAAACCATGATGAAGCAGTTCAAGGGTGGCAAGATGGCGCGCACCATGGCATCCATGGCAGCTAAAGGAGCCGCCAAAGGTATTGGCGAACTCTTTAAAAAATAATAGTTAAAAACTGTTTGATTTAAGAAACGAGTTTCTTAGCTGCATCAACTTTAGCAATCACTTTTGCTTTAATTGCTGCCAATGGGATATTTTCTGATTCAGCATCATTGCGACCTTTCAATTCCACTTGAGCATCTGCAAGACCGCGATCACCAATCACGACACGGAACGGAATACCAATAAGCTCCCAATCAGCAAACATCGCGCCCGGTCTCTCGCCGCGATCATCGAGTACTACATCTACTCCGGCAGTAATCAACTCATCATGCAATTGATCGGCAGCAGCTTTCACCGCCTCTGACTTGTCATAACCCATTGGACAGATCACCACTTCAAATGGCGCCATTGAAATCGGCCAAATGATTCCACGCTCATCATTACCCTGCTCAATTGCAGCACCTAATAAGCGAGTTACACCAATTCCATAGCAACCCATCACCATTGGCTGTGCTTTGCCTTGCTGATCTAAATAAGTACAGCCCATCGCCTCAGAGTAACGCGTACCCAATTGGAATACATGGCCCACCTCAATACCGCGGCAAATATCGACAACTCCTTTGCCATCAGGCGAAGGATCTCCCGCTACAGCATTACGTAAATCCATCACCGCAGGCTCTGGCAAATCACGGCCCCAGTTCACACCGGTCAAATGATGCCCCGCATCATTAGCACCGCATACAAAGTCAGCCATATTGGCAACGGTACGATCTGCGACTACGGTTACATCAGCAGTAACTCCAACTGGGCCTAAATAGCCGGCTGGTGCGTTACATGCTTGCTTGATTTCAGCCTCACTAGCAAAGCGTGACTCCGTCATGCCGGGAATCTTGCTCGCCTTGATCTCATTAAGCTCATGGTCACCGCGCACTAGCACCATAAATAATTTTGCTGGACCTTTTTCTTGATCAGCAGCAAACAGCAAGGACTTCACCGTTTGCTCAATCGGCAAATTTAAAAACTTTGCTACGTCAGCACAGTTTGTTTGATCTGGTGTCGCGACCTTAGTCATCGTCTGAGTTGCAGCAGCACGTACTTCAATTAATGAGACCGACTCAGCGGCCTCTAGATTGGCTGCGTAGTCCGAATTTGGGCAATACACTATGGCGTCTTCACCGGTATCAGCAATCACATGAAACTCTTGACTGCCAGAACCACCAATAGCACCGTTATCTGCTGTGACTGCACGGAACTTCAAGCCCATGCGTTTAAAAATACGAGTGTAAGCATCAAACATGATTTGATAGGACTTCTTCAGACCCTCAGCATCACGATCAAAAGAATAAGCATCCTTCATGCTGAACTCGCGTCCACGCATAATTCCAAAACGTGGACGTCGCTCATCACGGAACTTCGTCTGAATTTGATAAAAATTTACTGGGAGCTGTTTGTAACTCTTGATTTCGTTACGCGCTAAATCTGTCACCACCTCTTCAGAGGTTGGCTGAATTAAAAAATCACGATCATGACGGTCTTTGATGCGGAGCAATTCTGGTCCCATCTTTTCCCAGCGACCGGTCTCTTGCCATAACTCTGCGGGTTGAATCATTGGCATGAGTAACTCAATGGCACCAGCGCGATTCATTTCTTCGCGAATGATATTTTCAACCTTGCGGATGGACTTCAAACCCAAGGGCAGATAGTTGTAAATACCTGCACTGAGCTTACGAATTAAACCGGCGCGCACCATGAGTTTGTGCGACACCACCTCAGCGTCTGAAGGGGCTTCTTTTAGCGTGGCGAGAAATGATTGTGAAGCTTTCATGTATGGATATAATCAAATTATTGATTTTAAAGGATTTGAGGCGCGATCTCATGCTTGACCGTGAAGGGTATCGACCCAATGTCGGCATAGTCATCCTCAACAGCCATAACGAGGTTTTCTGGGGAAAACGCGTTGGGCAGCATTCGTGGCAGTTCCCACAGGGTGGGATTCAACATGGAGAGAGCCCAGAGCAGGCCATGTACCGCGAATTGCATGAGGAAGTTGGCTTGCTGCCAGAACATGTCCAAATTATTGGACGAACTAGGGACTGGCTTCGTTATGACGTCCCTGAGGAATTCTTACGCCGCCAGCAAACCTCAAAAAATCATCGCGCAAGCTATCGTGGCCAAAAGCAAATCTGGTTTTTACTGCGTTTAGTGGGTCTAGATAGCGATATTCACTTACGCGCTTCGGAGCACCCTGAATTCGATGCTTGGCGCTGGGTGCCCTTTTGGATTCGACTCGATTCCGTCATTGATTTCAAACGCGAAGTCTACCAACTAGCCCTTTCTGAGCTTGCGCGCTATTTATCTCGCGGCATGCGTATGCAGCAACTTGCCTGGGGATCTCCGCTCGATTTACTTCAATCCTGGTACGGAGAAGAGGAAAATGAGTTCAAAGAAGAAAAACCAACCGATAAGCCATGATGAAATTCTCTATTTGCACCTCTCGACTTCCTATCCTCAGTCTAGTTTTGGGTTTGGCCCTCGCTGGATGTGCTGGCGACCCTTTAGAAAGTGGTGTTGATCCATTTGCACCAATGGTCTTTAAAGAGGGTGCAACAGCGATGCCGCTGAATCCTCCCAATAGAGCAACTATCCTGCCTTTTTATGTATCACAACAGACTATTTTTAAGTTTGCAGTTGATACCAACTCAATTTTGATTGGTAACGATGGCATCACCAGATATATCGTGATTCTGACAAGCCCCAATGGCAACAGCCAAGTCCAATACGAAGGTATTCGCTGTGACTCCTTCCAATGGCGCCTTTATGGCACATTTGAAAGTGGAGTTTGGAAAGAAAATCCGCTTTCTAGCTGGCGAGGAATTCAGGATCACACGCCCAATCGCTACCAAGCCGCTTTAGCTCAAGGTGCATTCTGCAACTTTAATTCCCAAGAGAAGAATATTAAAAATATTATTCAGTCACTGAACCCCAATGGATTTACCGGCGGGACAAAGCCCACCAATTCATTTGGTGTGATTAACTAGCAGCAGTCAGGCAGGTGCCAATTTTTTCGCCACGCATCAAGCGAGTGAGAACCTGAGGCTCGTGCCCAGAAGCGATAACGGTATCTGCGCCTGTTAAAGCGGCAACCTTCGCGGCCAATACTTTGGTCAGCATGCCACCCTTACTTAACTCGCTTGCAGCACCACCAGCCATTTTTTCTAAAGAAGGATCGCCAGCAATAGCATCACATAACAGGCTAGCCGAAGCATCTTGACGAGGGTCAGCGGTATATAAGCCACCCTGATCAGTCAGGATTACCAATAAATCTGCATGAATTAAATTCGTAACCAAAGCAGCTAAGCTATCGTTATCGCCAAATTTAATTTCATCAGTAACCACAGTATCGTTTTCATTAATGATGGGGACAACGCCCAACTTCAACAAGGTATCTAAAGTTGCCTTGGCATTAGCATTGCGCTCAACATCTGCCAAATCAGCATTGGTTAATAAGACCTGCGCGCTACGTAAATTAAAACGTGCAAAACAACTTTCGTAAACCTGAACCAAACCCATTTGCCCAACGGCAGCTGCAGCTTGCAGCTGATGAATTTCTGTTGGGCGCTTAGTCCAACCAAGACGTTGCATTCCTTCAGCAATCGCGCCAGAGCTGACCATCAACACCTCATGGCCATCAACTAATAAGGCAGCCATTTGCTCAGCCCACATACCAATTGCAGCATGATCTAAGCCCTCACCATTGTTGGTGACTAGGCTTGAACCTACTTTCACTACGATTCGTTTAGCTTTCTGAGTATTCATAACAAATGCGGATCTCAAAGGACTACTGTTTAATCAGGAGTCTTAGCTTCTGGCTGAGTTTGCTCTTGATATCGTGGATCAGCAGCACGCTCATCTGCATCATCTCGATCCTTGCGAACAGAATCTAAGTAATCTTGTAATGAGTAGCACAGCTTATCGCAACCTAAGCCTGTCAAAGCAGAGATCTCAAATACCGGACCCTTCCACTTAAACCGTTTAATAAAGTCCGTAACCACCTTCTTGCGATCTTCTTCAGGAATCATATCGACTTTATTTAATACCAACCAGCGTGGTTTTTCAACTAAAGCTTCATCGTATTTACGTAATTCATTCACGATAGCAACAGCATCGGCCACTGGATCAATATTGTCATCAAATGGTGCGATGTCAACTAAATGCAAGAGCACGCCAGTACGTTGTAGGTGCCTTAAGAAACGATGACCCAAACCAGCACCTTCAGCAGCACCCTCAATCAATCCAGGAATGTCAGCAATCACGAAGCTGCGCTCAGCACCTACACGCACTACACCTAAATTCGGGTGCAGCGTAGTAAATGGATAGTCTGCAATCTTTGGACGTGCATTAGATACGGCGGTAATCAAAGTCGATTTACCAGCATTAGGCATACCCAGCAAACCTACGTCAGCCAATACCTTTAATTCTAATTTGAGCTTACGACGCTCGCCCTCCTTACCATTCGTCTTTTGGCGGGGAGCGCGGTTCGTACTACTCTTAAAGTGAATATTTCCCCAGCCACCAACACCGCCCTGCGCCAAGCAAAGACGCTCACCGTGAGTGGTTAAGTCGGCAATCGGCTCACCAGTTTCGTAATCAGAAATGATGGTGCCCACCGGCATACGCAACTCAATATCGTCGCCTGCGCGACCATAACAATCAGCGCCACGACCAGGCTCACCATTTTTTGCGGTGTGCGTTTTAGCGTAGCGATAGTCAATCAGGGTGTTGATGTTGCGATCCGCAGTAGCCCAAACGCTTCCACCTTTGCCACCGTCTCCACCATCAGGGCCACCGAATTCGATAAACTTTTCGCGGCGCATAGAAGCACTCCCGGCGCCACCTTGGCCGGCTATGACTTCAATACGAGCTTCGTCTATAAATTTCATGAATAAAAAAGGCCTCGCTTAGCGAGGCCTGTTCCTAAGAGTTAAATTCGGAATAAATCTGAATCAAACGTGTCTCAGTCAGGCGTCTTATGAACGCGGGAGAACTGAAACCTGGGCCTTCTTCAAAGCACCCTTAACGCCAAATTCCACCTGTCCGTCAACTAAGGCAAACAAAGTGTGATCTTTACCAATACCAACGTTCATACCCGGATGCACTCGAGTACCACGTTGACGAATGATGATGCTGCCAGCATTAATTTGCTCGCCGCCAAAAACTTTAACGCCTAAGCGTTTCGATTCTGAGTCACGGCCGTTTCGTGTCGAGCCGCCGCCTTTTTTCTGTGCCATATCTTTTCTCCTGCTATTGAGCCGTTAGCCTAAATTAGGCTTTAATCGTGTTAATCAGAATTTCTGTGTAATTCTGACGATGGCCTTGGTGCTTTTGATAATGCTTGCGACGGCGCATCTTAAAGATTGTCACTTTATCGTGACGTCCCTGGGAGACGACAGTGGCCATCACAGCTGCACCATTAACCAATGGATCACC
>Ga0209499_1000632_pt1 | contig 25795 bp, 16 predicted proteins | sample C_130208_EF_Meta_FD_187306 | JGI IMG/M metagenome (GOLD analysis project Ga0209499, IMG submission 187306) | Freshwater microbial communities from Lake Croche, Canada to study carbon cycling - C_130208_EF_MetaG (SPAdes) (version 2) | ecosystem: Environmental > Aquatic > Freshwater > Lake... | reverse complement strand
GAAGCCGAAAAAAAGGCGTCACCCCAGTGTCGGAACCGGAATGCAATTTAACCAAGATGTTTGATCTAAAATGATATTAACAATTAACGTTGCTTCCCATACGCTTCCCAAACCAAATTACTGGGAAGCGGAAAAGCCAATAATTTCTCTAACTTATTGAAATAATTGGCGCGCCCGGAACGATTCGAACGTCCGACCCTCAGATTCGTAGTCTTAAGAAATGAGTTTTCGGGCGTTGCGACTGATTGCCTAAACTAGCATTAGTGAATTGAAATTACTCAATTTTGTCATATACTGTTTCCGATAGTTTCCGTGGATTGCCAATTTGGTGGAACCCCGGTGGAACCCCAGGAGCGGATTGATGACCTCTGTATTTCTAGGCAAACGCGCCTTGGATGCCGCTACACCTCGCGAAATTAGGTACGATTTGTTCGATTCAAAGCTCAAGGGATTTGGGCTTCGCGTCACCCCGTCAGGTGAGAAATCTTGGTTCGTGACCTATCGAACGGGGGACGGGGGACGTAATGCGCCCAAAAAACGCGTCACACTTGGCAAGGCGTCTACGCTCACGCCTGACCAAGCTCGGGATGGCGCTCAAAAATTGTTGGCAAGCGTAAGGCTAGGTGCCGACCCGGCAACAGCCAAGGCGACACGACGCGCTGTGATAACTATCGCGGAACTGTCGGACCAATTCCTCACCAACCACGTCGCGATAAAAAGAAAGCCGGGAACTGCGGCACACTATGCGGATGTCTTGAACCGGATCGTTGTTCCCGAACTAGGCAAGCTAAAGGTAGATTCCGTCACTCGGGCAGACCTCGCCAAACTTCATCAAAAATGGAAACACACCCCATTTCAGGCCAATCGCGTACTCGCGGTGGTAGGGTCTATGTATTCATTCGGATCGAAAGTGGGGGTAGTGCCGGAGGGCATGAATCCTGCGCGTGGCGTCGAACGGTATGAAGAGGACGGAAGGGAACGATACCTTACATCCGCAGAACTGGATCGGCTGGGTACAGCCATCCGTGAAGCCGAAACAATAGGCGTACTCTGGAACATCGACCCAACCAAAAAAGGTGCAAAGCATTTGGGGAAGAACGCCACAGAGCGGCGAACGTCAATTTCAAAGGAAGCAGCAGCAGCTCTCAGGCTTTTAATTTTCACAGGGGCTCGCCTTCGCGAGATCTTGCATCTTAAATGGGAAGAAGTGGACATGGAGCGCGGTCTCCTCTTCCTTCAAGATTCAAAGACCCGGAAAAAGACGATAGTACTAAGTGCGGCGGCACTGGCGGTGCTAGCGTCCCTTACGCGTGTGAGCATCTACGTTATTCCTGGCGAGCCAATTACTAGATCAGACGGTTCAGTGATCGAGCGCCCGCGCGCAGACCTTAAACGACCATGGGCGGTCGTGTCGCGAAGCGCGGGGCTGACGGGGGTGAGGATTCACGACCTGCGCCATACCTATGCTAGCGTCGGTGCAGGTGGCGGCTTAGGCCTTCAGATTATCGGAAAGCTTTTAGGACACGCTCAGGCTTCGACGACCGCGCGTTATGCTCATCTAGCTGCTGATCCTATGAGAAATGCATCCAACGCAATCGGCTCTCACATCGCAGCGGCAATGGGGGAATTAAACACATACGGTGTTGAAGCCGATTCGGCAGTGCAGTTCACACAACATTTAGGTGAGGTTGGATAGCGCCAGACCGCAACTAGCGGCACCCTCAATTAGCCTATTTAAGCGAGCCTGCCGGGAGAAATTCATCGATGCCTAAGACCGGAAAATATCAAAATGCATCCGCACCAGCTAAATTGAAAGGCTCACCGAAAGTACAAAGACGGAAGTTGCCAGTATTCGGCGGCGTTCTAGCCAAGCCAATAAACCTCCAGGGGCTTGCCGCTGTTATAGACCCAAATGATGAATGGGTGTTCAATCAACAGTTAGACAAACTTGCCATTCTGGCGGCAGCATACGGATATGAAGACCCTCATTCAGCCGGTGACTGGGCAGGGGTTTGCTTAGCAATGGCAAAGGATTTTATTCCCGGATTTTCAGTAGAAACGCGACCCAAAGGGCGTGGACGCAAAAATGAAAGAAGAAATCACGCATTGATATGTAAAAAATTAGATGAAGAAATGAGAGTTAATTCCATCACACTTGCAAAGGCGGTTGATAAACTCACTAAAAAAGATGCCATATTTTCTAAATACAATCCAGAAACACTAAGGCGGATATACGATAACCGCAAAAACGATAAGGTGAGTAGGGCCGTAGTGATGGCGGAGGAAGTTCTCGGAACTCACGAAATGGGCTCTTAATTTTTCTCGGCGACAATTATGTGCCAACTTTTTCCGCCCAATTAGTTCGCCCAACTTAGCGCAATCCACCCACAGCCCTCGCGGCTATCAGGAGATTGCAACAGATGGCGAACTCAGAATTCGTAAGGACTAAGGATGCTGCTGGCCGATGCCTCACAAGCGTATCCACATTAGAAAAGCTCCGCGTCTATGGCGGCGGACCCCCATTTTTCAAGATGGGTCGGAACGTCTTCTACCGGATCAATGACCTCGAAAGTTGGGTTGGATCTAAGCGCCGCCAATCAACCAGTGATTTTCCATCCACAAAATAAAAGGGTCGCCCGTTGCGGACGACCCTGGTGCGAAGGATTACTGAGTAAGCAACAGTTTTCTATCGCATTTTTACCGATTTCGCAACGGCGGCTCCTGTTTAAGGAGTCTAGAAATGAACACGACCTTAACTTCCCGAACCTCTGTGGCTAATCTACTGCAGGCCGACAGCGGGCAAATACTTAAATACTGCTTGGCCCTATATGCGAGGGCCCACGTTGATGCCTATTTACCCAATCGCGCGGTGCTTGACGCGACACCAGAGGCGTTAGTCGATGCCTACGACTCACCGGCGTGGGGCAATGTTGTTGATGATATCTCGAACACTGCCACTAAGGCTGCAAACTTCCCTCTATCTTCGGGCTACGTTGCGCCCCTAGTCAGCATTGTTGGGCCTTCGGATTGGTCAGAAAGCAAAATCCTTCGTGCGCTTTCAGTTCATGCCGATCCCCTCAAGCGCCCTTCATCTGCCCCTCCAATATGCGTGATCGAAGCCTTCACACTGTCCGTCCGGACAGCGAAGCGTAACGCTAGCAAACTAGACGAGTTGGTCAGCGTCATCGGCAAACCAACACTGATCGTGGATGAGGGCGATGGTGCCACTGATAACGGATACATCATCGCCCACTGGCGTCTAACTGAACCGGCTAGCGGGTATGGTCTTTTAAAACTGCATGAGGCCCGACGGCTAGCCGCGCTGACCTGTAACGGCGATCTGGACGCAGCCAACCCTGCATATGCCTTTCGTGTTCCAGGCACTTGGAACCGCTCCAGAGGCGCTACGATGGTCACTATCATAGCGCTGGACAACGCGGTTCAAATTGACCTCTCGAAGGCATCAGAAGCGCTTTCCTCCATTCACGCCCAATAGCAATCGAACCGCCTGTTGGGGGAATACAAGCTGTTACGCGGATCTCATTGGAGAATGGATTCCTGCAGCAAACCTAGCCCCAGCCACGGCGTTTCCCCAAGTCAAGGGAACTCCAATGCCTACAGATTTCACACCCAACCAAGACCTCTTGGCCAACCATTTTGACAGCCTTTTTCGGTACGCGAGCGCCGATGCATTCATCTCTCACAGGGTCTATTCTGAGGGCGAGCAAAGCCGATGCTTGAGCAGAAAATCGACCCTGATAGGCTGCGGGAACCTAGTCCAGGACGCAATGGATGCTGCAACATTGGCGGCAAACCATTCATCCTCTGCGGTCTATTGCCCGCCACTGGCGGGTTTCAGCAATCCTGATGATGCATCAGAAAGGTCATTGTCGGAGGCCTATACATTTACCGTAGACTTCGACGATCACCCAATGGAGGGTCTAGAATATCTATCAAAATGCTTGGGACAACCAACCTTGGTGGTGGCGACCGGCGGGGTATGGCTGAATCCCGGAACGGGAGTACTAGAGCCTAAGGTTCATGCCCACTGGCGCCTTACAGAGCCCGCTACAGGTGAGGACCTCGCCAAACTAAAAGCTGCTCGTAAACTGGGCGTTAGATTGGTTGGCGCAGATCCATCCGGTGTCAGTCTCGTTCACTGCTTTCGGGCACCGGGCTCGTTTCACAGAAAGGGCGAGCCGAAGCTGGCAACGATACTCGCTCTCAATGCCGAGATTGAGGTCGAGCTCAAAGATATATTGGATTGGCTAGACTTCCTGTCGCCCGCGCCCTGGGTCGATAAAAAGACAATTTCATCCACCGAAACTGATCACAGACCTGACAAGGATCAAGAAACCGACGAACTACTGGCAGCCATCTACAGCGGAGCCTCCTATCACGATCCGATTGTGAAGCTCTCTGCCCGTTTGGCTGGGTCGGGAATGTATCACGGGGCTATTGTCATCCATTTGCGTGCCCTAATGGATGCGAGCACAGGTGCCCGCGACCTACGCTGGACGGCCCGCTATGCCGACATCCCACGCATTGTAGAGAGTGCCGTGGGTAAGTTTGGCGACCAATGGCCAGAGCCTAAACCTCTTGCGAATGCCCTGCTACCCGTGAAGCCCCTTGATCCAGCGATGATGCCAAGCTCGATAAGAGATTTGGTCGTGGACATCGCTGAGCGCATGCAATGCCCGATCGATTATGTGGCCGTTTCGATCGTAATAGCGTTGGGAGCCGTCATAGGTAGACGGGTTGGTATTCGCGCTCAGGAACATACGGACTGGACCGAGGTTCCCAATCTTTGGGGCATGATTGTTGGCCGTCCTGGTGTGATGAAATCCCCAGCGATGAGACACGCGCTGAAGCCACTTCTCCGCCTAGACGCTATGGCAGCCGAAAAAAACAAGCAGGCCAAAGAGGATTACGAGGCCGCGCTGGCAAACTACAAGCCTGGTGAAGGGCCCAAGCCAGAAAAGCCAGCTTTCACAAGGTACATCGTCAACGACACGTCCTACGAAGCCCTTGGCCAAGTTATGGCCGATAACCCCAATGGGGTTTTGGTCTACCGAGATGAATTGATTAGCCTGCTGAAGCCGCTAGCTCGGGAAGACAATGCAGCAGCGCGTGGCTTTTACCTGACGGCCTGGAATGGAAACGAGGGTTACACCTTCGACCGGATTGCACGAGGCAGCGTATGCATTCAGGCCTGCTGCCTAAGCGTACTTGGGGCGACCCAGCCAAGTAAGCTCGCCAACTACCTGAGCGATGCCGTTAACGGTGGCGACGGCGACGACGGCTTTGCGCAACGCTTTGGGCTCCTGGTATGGCCGGATGTATCGGCAAGCTGGAAAGACATCGACCGCGAACCTGACGGTGAAGCCCGCAGTCGCGTCAACCAGTTGTTCGATAGGTTAGACCGGTTGGATCCAGCGAGTATTGGTGCGCACTCAGATGAGTTTGATCCAATCCCATACCTTCGGTTTGCGCCTGACGCCTTGGTGACATTCAGGAAGTGGCGAGAGGATCTTGAGCGACGCCTCCGAGGCGACGATCTATCCGAGACAATGACCTCCCACCTGAACAAATATCGCGGGCTTATTCCCTCCCTCGCGCTCATCATGCACCTTGCGGAAGGGGCAAGGGGGCCAGTCAGTCTGAGAGCCCTTTTGAGCGCCCTGACGTGGGCGGAATATTTGGAAACCCATGCGGCCCGGGCCTATGCCTCTGTCACGTCCGCCAAACTATCCGCTGCCCGCACCCTGTCGTCCAAGATCAAGGGGGGGCATTTGTCCAACCCGTTCACCGCTCGAGACGTCTATGGCAAGGGCTGGTCGGGCTTGAACGATGCGCAAAAGGCATCAGATGCGCTGCAGGTCTTGGTGGATCACGACTGGCTGCGCGAGGAGGTCGTCAAGACAGGTGGGCACCCCAAGAAGACCTACAGTATCAATCCCAACGCGTTGCCCCAATGAGTTACTTAGCGCAACTCAAGGCCCTAACAGAAGGCCAGCCAAGTGTCCCCAATCACCCTTTTGAGGCTTTTGAGGGTTGGTCAGATAGGCCCATTTCCGCTGGCGCGGTGGTCCGTAGCGATCAAAATATCGATAGTTTTGAGGGTTACGGACCCCAAACCAACGTTTCTAAAAGGCGTCGAACGAGGAGCATAACCGCCCCAAAGGGGCCAATACGCAAACCATCAAAAGCCTCAAAAGGTCCAAGTGACTGGCAAGATGGGTTAAACCTGCTGGTGGACACCCCTCCACCCAAAGGCGTTAGCTCGGGGGACTGGTCTGAGGCCATCGAGCGAGCGGTCGATTTTTGCAATAGGTTTGGGCACTGTGCCCTCTCCTGCGGTTGGACTGAGGAGCTACTGTTCGGTCTGCACCCAAACGCGCCTCTGTCCCGGTTTGACGGGATGGGCGTTGCCTTCCTTGGTACGGACGCTGTGGTCATGGGGGTAGAGCCGGGCGCGATTACGTTTCGCAATACCAACGGCTCTATCAGCCGGGCAAAACCACCGCTTAATCCCCAACAGGCTGCTTGGCATGTTACTTGGTTAGCCTCGCCTGATCTGTGACGCGATGTAGGAAGTTGCGCAGCAAATGCCTACATTTAGAGGTCGGAAATATTGGAAAATCCCGCATGCTGCACCGTGCAGGGCTTTATACCCTCTCACTTTTACAGCCGTTTTACGCTAACTCCACTTAAGGCGGTCTAGCGAAACAGAATAGGCGAAGGCCGTTCACACCATCCGTGCAGAGGCATAGCTAATAGCACGATGCACAGCCAAACTAGGCCGAAGGGTAAGGCGAAACCCTAACAGAATTGACAGCCACCGCGCCGCCACCACTCGGGTTTGGTCAATGTGATCATCCTCTGGTTGCAAAAGTGGTCGCCGTCACGATGTCGAGGATACCGACGCCATCAGTTCCCAAAGCAAAACCTGAATTGTACCTATTGAAGAACCCCAGAAACCTTAAGGTTGATTTCGCGCGGGTTTGAGCGCAGTGGCAACGCGTGGTCCTGAATGAGCCTTGGCAGCCCGCTCGGCGACGATTTGCTTGAAGAGGGCCTGCGTCCGTTTATCGCCGCGGTCCAGTGCCATGGCCAAGGGGGTTTGGCCTCGGCTATTCACCGCATCGATAGAGACGCCCTGATCCACAAAATATTTCACCACCTGAAAAGTCTCGTCTTCAGTTAGGCCACCGCCACCGCCGCCCGCACCGCCAGCACCGTTTCCTCCAAGTGCTAGGTGGAGAGCGTTGTTGCCATCCTTCCGCGTGAGCGTGATCTCAGGTCCTACCTCATGGGCGTAGGTCACGGCATCGATTTTGCGACCAAGCGCCGATGCTAGAACAATGTTCAAGCCGTCTGCATTTGTGAACTTGGCATCGCCCCCTCCCTCGACAAGCACCTTCATGAGGTTCGCTTGCCCAGTGCTCGCTGCCAGCAGAAGCGCCACAGTCGGTGCCGGTGGCATGGCGGCCGGACCTCCGCCGTCTGGGTTGGTGTGCAGCATTATCCGCGGGGTATAGCCAAGTGCCGCATAGTCGATCGGTTTACGCCGTCCGTCAAAACGGTGGTCACCTGGCGACGGGTGAAACGAAATATCGTTTGGATTTAGTCCATAGGCCAAACGAGACGGCGCATTGGGATCGGCACCCTTCGAGAGCATCAGCTTTACCAGATCGGCATTTCGAGACAGTACAGCCAATTGAAGAGGCGTGCGGCCGTGAAGGTCCCAGTTGTCCTGGAGCGACGCGCCATTATTGACCAGAAGGGTGGCGAAGGCGACATTTCGGTCTTCGAGGGCGATCTGAAGGGCTGTTGCACCGTCTGGCGTGACGTGGCTGACGTCAGCGCCACCCTTGATCAAGGCCTGGACCGCCTCCGAAGATCCGCCGCGCATGGCGAACATTATCGGCGAATAGCCCTTCTTCGATGTCGCATTGACCTTGGCACCGTGCCGCAGCAGGGTCCCAATATTAGCAGACTGGCCATAGGAGGCTGCATACATAAGCGCCGATTGACCTTCTGCAGAGGCCTGATCCACATCCTGACCGGCTGCAATCATTCGTCCCAAAATTGCCGACGACGATGAACCCGCACAGAGTGCAAAGGGTGGCACTTGCCCTTGGCCAAGACTACGCATGTCGGCATGAGCGTCGAGAAGTTGACTAACAATATCTGCATTGCCGAGAAGGCAGGCTAGCAGAAGCGGTGAGTTACCATCCTGATCCTTGGCGTCGGCCTTAGCGCCCGCAGCGATCAGGAGTCGGACACTTTCGATATTCTGATGATCTATTGCGATGAAGAGCGGTGTGGTGGTGTCGGGCAGAATCTGGTTGGGGCTTGCCCCCTGCGCCAGCAACGTTTTGATGGCTGCCTGATCATCAGCTCGAACTGCGTCGGCAAGCTTGCCGCTTTCATCGCCTTTGTCCAATGGTGCCGCGATGGCACTTGTTCCCAAGAGGAGTGCGACTGCGAAAGACGACGCGGCTAATGAGAGGCGGCCGCTCACGCCAAGAGCTCCGTCATGGCGCGGGTGCTGTCGCCGAAGTGATCCAGCTCAAAACCCATAGCCTGCAAGCCTGCCACCATCACATTGGCAAAAGGAGTGCCCTTGGCCGGGCGAATATGTTGATCCCCCTTCACCAACCCCCCTGCGACAATCAGGGGTAGGTTTTGGTGGTCATGGGAGTTTGAGTCACCGAAGCCAGAACCCGCCATCAGGAAGGTCGTGTCGAACAGGCTTCCTTCCCCATCCTTCGTCTCTTTTAGCCGTTTGATATAGTATCCAAACTGATCGATGAACATCATGTTGATCAGCTGTAACTTGGCGAGCTTCTCAGGATCGCCGCCGTGGTGGCTGATCGAGTGATGGGCATCAGAAATACCGATCTCGGTGTAGCTACGGTTGCTCAGCTCACGTGCGGCCATCAGGGTGCTGACTCGGGTCAGATCGGCCTGCATGGCGAGCACCTGCAGGTCCATCATCAATCGCACGTGATCAATAAAGCTATCAGGTATGCTCGAGGCCGGTCGGGTGGCCGAAGCGAGGGGCGCGCCTTGTGTAGACTGGTGCTCCGCCATCTGAATCCGCCGCTCGAGGTCTCGGATTGAGGTCATATATTCGTCAATCTTATGACGATCGTCCGCACCTAGGTCCCTCGAATAGGATTTCGCTGAGTCTGACACGAAGTCTAGAATGCTGGATTGGCGTCGCATTTGACGCGCGCGGGTCGCCGGATCAACCCTGTCTTGGTCACCAAACAATCGCTCGAAGACATCGCGAGGGCTTACCGTAATCGGCAAAGCCGAGGTGGGCGTGCTCCATGACAGAGTGTTTGTATAGGCGCAGCTGTATCCACTGTCACAACTGCCGACGAAGCTGGGCGGCTCAATACCCAATTCGAGAGAGCCGATCTGTGTTTGTTTGCTAAATTCCTTAGCGATGACCTGATCCATCGTCACGCCCGCGCGCAGGTCGAAGCCTTCGGTTTTCTTGACGTGAACAGCGCTCAGATATGAACCGGCCGCGCGACCGTGGTCGCCTGCACCGTCGCCAAGCGCTTCGGCCTGCTCGTGAGCTACTCCGGAGACCACGGAGAACGAATTCCGAAAAGGCTCGAGGGGCTTTAGGGTCGGAGACAACTCATAGCCGACGCCGGTCTTGGTAGGCGTGAATTGCTCCATCACCATGCCGTTTGGCATGTAGAATAAAGAGAATCGCCGAGCACGAGTGGCCGCCGAGGCGCGTGCTGGAACCATACAGTCCAGCAACGGAAGGGCGAGTGTGACGCCTGCCCCACGTAATAGGGTCCGGCGATCGAGTGGGGCACTAAGAATTCTCATCGCGTGGCAACCTTCATCTTAGGGTCAACGGCTTTGTTCGGGGTGGGTTCGCCGACCTTACGTTTTTGGAACGGCGTGCTTTCAACGATGCCCTGAATAATCGCATCCATGTGATAGCCGTCAGCGGCAGCACGATGGCGGATAGCTCGGACCTGAGGCATGTCCTGCGCTTCAAGACCACGAGCCAGGGCGTAGGTCATAAGGCGCTCAATGAAGCCATCGAGGAACTGGTCCTTTCGGTTCAAAAGCAAGGTTTTGAGACCGGTCACACCAGTGAAATTGTATCCATCAGGCGTCGTCGCTGACACGTCGAGCTTCTGCCCAGAAACCTCCGTGCGCCAGCCACCGACCGCATCATAGTTCTCGAGTGAGAACCCAAGCGGGTCGATCTTGTTGTGGCAACTTGCACAAACGGGGTTGTTCCGATGAATGTCCATCTGTTGGCGAACAGTCATGAACTTGGCACTACCGGTTTCGACCAGCGCTGGGATATTCGGCGGCGGTGGCGGAGGCGGGGCCACCAGGATGTTGTCTAGAATCCACTTGCCCCGTCGAACAATAGACGTCCTGTTGTTGAATGAAGTCACGGTGAGGATACTACCCTGACCGAGTAGACCGCCACGATGCCACGCTGGATCCAATTTCACTCGGCGGAAGGTCTCGCCGTGCACGCCGGGGATGCCATAATGTTCAGCCAGACGCTGGTTTAGGAACGTATAGTCAGTGTCGATAAGATCTAGCGCACTGCGGTTCTCGCGCAGGATTGAGGTAAAGAACATCGACGTCTCGGTCTGCATCGCCTGACGAAGCCGCTCATCGAAGTTCTTATATTCAACAATGTCGGGACGCTGATAGTCGAGGGCCCGGAGATAGAGCCATTGACCCGCGAAGTTGTCCGTCAGGGCCGTCGCGCGAGGATCCTCGAGCATCCGCCGGATTTGGGCCTTCATGACCGAGGACTCATGCAGCTTATTTTTTGCGGCAAGGTTCAACAGTTCCCGATCAGGAAGGCTGCTCCAGAGAAATAGTGATAGCCTGGAGGCCAACTCTTGGTCGCTGATCCGGTAAACCGAATTTGGGGGAGCCTTCGCTGGCGTAGACTCGCGCATAAACAGGAATTGCGGCGAGACGAGGATGGCCTGTAAGCCCCCCTCAATGCCGTTCTCGAACGTGCCGTCAGCGCGAGCTGCCTGATAGACCTTCATCAGGGCCGCAGTCTCGTTATTGGTGGTCGGGCGGCGGTAGGCCTGCCCCGCGATGCGGGTCAAGATTGTCCGAGCACATTGGGGCTCATCCTGAGGCGATTTCGGCCTACAGGCGAAGATCTTCTTCTGGCTCGGCGTCACGGTTTGCCCGACGACGTCGTACGGACCCTTTACTGCCAGCTTGATGACGTCGCGATCGAAATTCGCTTGGAAAAACTGTGGCCCTTCTGACCACGCAGGGACCTTTAGGTTTTCAATGCGCTTGGCATCGACGTCGACATTCAGATCGACAAGCGGCGGTGCACCGAATGCTGAAGGCTCAACCACGCCTGCTTCACCGCCGGGTACATTGAAGCCGGAATAGGCGCGCTGGGGCGTTTCATCGAGGGCCAGTCTACGGGGGAATGAGACGCCGACGCTGTGCGTTCCAGCGCCAAGGTGGGTGCGAACCTGGTAGACATTCTGCTTTTCAATATTGTTATCGTAGATCGTATTTGAGTTGAGCGTGATCTCTACGACATAGGTCGCGTCATAAGGCGCTTCGTACTGGAACATGGTACCGCCACGCGACAGCAAGGGTAGGTCCTTGCTCGCCCGTGTATTGTGCGACGGAACACCATGATAAAGGATATTTAGGTCCTTAGCCGGGGTGTGCTCAGCCATTGTTTCATTATGGGAGAGCGTACCAACAGCCTGCCGCGCGACCCTACCCGCCACGGAGACATATCGGTCCATCAGGGTGGGAGACACAGACAAGATGGCAGAAATGTTGTCGAAGCCGTAACCTGAGTCATCGGCTGGCAACTGGCTGGCGACATTGACCTTCAGATCAAGTAGGTCGCGCACGGCATTGGCATACTCTGCACGATTCATACGTCGGATGACATTGCGGCCCGGATCGGGATGGGCCTCGGCATAGGTATCAAGTGAGCTTTCGAGCCCAGTCGTGAAGTTGTGAATTTCGTCCGGTGAAGGACGACGCATCCCTTTAGGCGGCATTTCGCCAAGGCTCACACGACGAAGTATTTTCTCCCAAGTCGCCGTGTTCACGCCGTTAATGGCGTCATCATCTTTCAGACCTGTTATCGACAGGTTTGCGGTTAGCTTGGTGTCATTATGGCAAACAGAGCAATATTGTTGCAGCATTTGCGTGCGGTGAGGAGATGCCGCAGCTGCAGCTGCAGGGGCTGCCACACTGGAGGGTACGAGTACAGGTTTAGCGGTCTGTGCTGGCGCTGAGGCTATGGCGTGGGTTTGCGGGGCGGCGGCCCGAACGCTAGAGGATATCCCCGCAACAAAAACGGTCGCTCCGACAGCAACGCTGCACCAGGTTAGGGGACTAGACATAACCCTCTTAACGATACTGGACCTAGTCAAATCATCCTCCGGCAGTCACGGGTTTAGGTCGGCGTGGGATCGATAGATGTAAGGTCCCTCGTGGAACCGGAGAGAGAGGGTGATCACCTTGACTGAGGCGGCGCACAGGCGTCTCCACAGAAAAGGCGACCGTAGTGGACAAACCAAGATTGATTGGGTTCGACAGAGTTTTTCAGTCTCTATGTTCCTGAACCAATCTTCGTTGCGCCATTTTGACCCTTTAGAACTTCGCCCGCACGGTCAGATCGACCGTCCGACCAAAGGGTGAGGCAAGCGCCGGGAAATATCCGGCGGCCGCATCATAGAATGGCGGATCCTTATCGAAGGCGTTAGCCGCTCGAACTTGGAGGGTTACGCCATTCATGAGCTTGGGCAGTTCGTAGGAGGCGCTCACATCCACAGTTGTAAAAGAATCGACGTTCTGGTTCGGGGTTATCGTGGTGTTTCGGAATCCGCTGACATAGTTGACGAATGTGTTCAGCGTGACCTGCTTATAGTTCCAGCCCAGCTGCAAACGTGACTTCCACTTCGGTGCGTCTGAGGTCCCAAGTCGATTGGTGTAACGACCATTGTTCGATAGTCGGATTTCGTAAGTTGTTTGACGGTTTGCATTAGCGCCGAAATTGAAATTGCCGAAGTCCGTCGTGAGGCGATAGGACGCGTCAAGGTCAACACCTGCTGCAACTTTCGAACCAATATTGATAGCAAAGGCGTCATAGAGCAGGTCGATGCCGTAGGTTACCGGTTGCTGCGGGGGGTAGGCGGCAAGCGCAGCGGCAACTTGGGCCTGCGTTGGGTGCAGGATGAAGTGATTGACGAAGTCTGGATTTGTCAGGATATCGGCGATCACCGGCTTATAGATCGTGTTGTTATACTCGACATGGTAGTAGGTCGCACTGAGCCGCAGGCCATCCAATAGTGACCATGTTGGCTGCAGATCCACCCCCAATGAGTAGGTGTTTGCGGTCTCAGGCTGCAGGTCTGGGGTGCCGGGGACGTGTCCATTCGAAATGTTTAACTGGTTGAGGACGCCAAGCTTTTCCCCTGCATAGGGTCCCGAGGCGATGGTAAAGCCCGTTTGATTGGTATTGGGCTGCGGCACCGAGAACGGCGAGGTGATCAGACCAAGGTTTGGTGCTGCGAACGATGTGCCGTAGCTACCGTGAAGGCTGACGCCCGGTGTGGGGCTCCACACTAGGCCAACCTTTGGGTTATATTTGGTGCCATAGGCGGGGTAGTAATCCGCCCGCCCAGCCAGCGACAGGGTCAAGGAGTGCACGAAAGGCAGTTCGTTCGCATCACCGACGATAGGAACGCTCAGCTCACCGAAGCTAGACGTTACAACACGCTCCAAATTGTCGTTCCGAAGCACCTTGTAGTAGCTCGACTGCGGTCCGCCGCCGACCTGCAACTGCTTCATCTGCTCGTCGCGAATTTCCACACCAAAGGCGGCGCGGACCTCGCCTCCTGGCAGCGCAAATAGCGGACCATCGGTCTTGAAGGACAGATCGCGAAGTCGTTGACTGGCCTTGTTGGACTGGGTGAACCCATTATTTATTTTCGCGAGAACGGCTGGATTATTATCCGCCGCCTGACCAAAGGGATTCAGAGCCGTGTCTTTGGTCGTTCCATATGCGGCAGCTTGCGCGTTCTGTAGGTCGAGTTCTGGATCGTTATTGAAATCGCGTGTTCGGGATACGTGAAGCATCAGCGTACCCTTCCAATCTGAACCGAAGTCTATATCGCCGCCCAGCGTAACACCCGTGAACTCAGCATATTGGGTGCGAATGCGGCCTGGGAACAGACCTAGACCGTTCCGGGTCACAAAGATCGATTGGGCGTTGGCCAGCGATGCAGGCAGGGTAGTCGGGAAGTAAGGGTTGGTCCGCGGAACCACCAAAGCAAGGGTTTGGCGGTTCGAATAGTTGACCGTGTCATATTTTGAATAGTTTACCTCGGTCCAGACACGAAGCTTATTGGTGATGTCTTGGTTCGCAGTGACAAGGAAGGCATTGCGCTTACCGTCCGGAATGACCGTCTGCGAGGTAAGAAGTCCGCAGCGCTGATCGACGGCAGCGGTCGAAAGGCTCGAATATTGATAGGCCGTCCCAGTCGCACTGGGTGGATTCCCAGCCTTAACCGCTTGCATGCGCGGCAACAGGCAGGCATTCGAGCGGAGGTCACGGCCACCGCGCGAGGTTTGGTCACTACCAAGTGCCAGGAATGAAATATCGGTGTCGTAAGGTGACTTATTTTCCGAATGTTCATAGGCGGCCATGATGCCGCCGCCACTCCAAGTCTTGCCCCAAAGCCCGGCAAAATCGCGCTTTTCGTAGCGACCGACACCTGTCCCATAGGTCGCGCTGGCTTCAACTGTGTCGACAGGCTTGCGATAGATAAAATTTACGACGCCCGCGACGGCGTCCGAACCATAGATCGCCGAGCCGCCGTCAGCTACGACCTCAACGCGCTGAATGGCGATAACTGGGATCATCGAAGGGTCTGGAAACACCGCTTCTGTACCCGTTTGGGCAATACGGTGACCGTTGACGAGTCCCAAGGTGGCATAAATACCAAGATTGTGGATGTTGGGATCAAATCCACCAGACCGAAAACGGTTTGGCGTGGACTGTTCGGCATTGGCACCAAAGTTCCCAAGTTGTGGGATGCTGGCCAATAACTCCTTCGTATTGGCCGGTGCGATCGCTTGGATCGACTCTTTGTTTACACCAATGAGAGCGGACCCGACCGGAGCAACACCGCGGATGCTCGATCCGGTAACGACAATGGTCTCGACCTCGGGGACATCACCCTTCTGAGTGTTTGACGCCGATTGGGCGAGCGCTAGGTGAGGCGTGGCCATTGCAAAAAGGGCAACCGATCCAAGCAAAATTGACTTCTTCATCGATCCGTCGTGTAATATATTTGTAAATATTGACATATTCCCTCCTCAGGATTTCTTACTGAATTATAGGTAAAGATGTTTCCATACAGACACCTATAATTACATATTGTTTCTACTCCATAATTTAGACATTAATCTTTATCAATATCCAGTGTCAGCATGATCAAATATCTCATCTGTTGAGATTGATGATTTTTGATTCTTTATTTTAACGTTGCTTGGGCATGTGTGGCGCGAACTGTCCAGAGCCCGAAGCCAAGGATCAGGGCATAACAAAGCGCCGGAACTGCTAGTCCGATTTCCAGGCTACCGGTGAGGTCAGCGATGCGACCAAGCATTGGAGGAACCAAGGCGCCGCCGACGATCGAGACGCAGATCACACCTGAGGTTTCCTCTGCGCGGTCACCCGCGTCCGCGCTGGCCAGGGCGAAAATGGTTGGGAACATGATGGAATTAAAAAGACCGATCGCCAGCAGGGTGTATCCAGCGAGTATTCCAGTCGTATTGGCGCTGATGGCCAGCAGGGCGATTGCCATAGCAGCACATCCGCCGAGCGCCAGACCGGGCGTGGCCCGCTTTAGCAACTGAGCCCCGATCAAGCGGCCCAGCAGTGCGCCACCCCAATAATAGATGACGTGCTGACCGGCGACCTGATCCGTTAGGCCCATGACGCTGGACTGTTTGAGGTAGCTGACAATGATGGTGCCGATCGCCACTTCCGCGCCGACATAACAGAATATCGAGGCAGCACCCCACGAGACACGTAAACTCTGAAGTAGGCCAAGGGCCGAAAGCACAGACACGCTCTGTTGGGGCTTATCAGCTAAGACCCGTCGTTTGCTCCACATGACGGCGGCGACGATGGCGCAGGCTGCAGCCAAGCCCAGATAGGCCCGAACCACAACTTGCGTTTCAGCCGTGCGATAGGCATCGAGCGCGGCTCCAGTCAGCGTGTACGCATCTACTTTCGCCAGGGTCCCAAGGATTAGCGTCGCGCCAACCCATGGGAAAATTGTCGTCCCTATTGAGTTGAAGGCATGGCCAAAGGTCAGACGGGACGAGGCAGATTTGGTATCGCCGAGCATGGCAACCAGCGGGTTGCAAACAACCTGCACCAAAGTGATGCCGCCGCCCAAGACGAACACGGCGGCTAGGAACAGCGAGAAGGTCGCGGTCTTCGAGGCGGGGATGAACAGGAGGCAACCCGTCGCCATCACCACAAGACCAAGGGCTGCTCCGCGCAAATAACCGATTTTACGGACGATGGTCGCGGCGGGCAGCGACACCAGAAAATAGGCCATAAAGAACGCCGTCTGGATCAGCATCGTTTGAGTGTAGTTTAGTGAGAACAGGTCCTTCAACTTAGGGGCGATGATATCGTTCAGGCTGGTTATGCCGCCAAAAATAAAAAACAGACCATAGACATAGGGCGCGAGGTCTAACGCTGGCGCTTGCGTGGTCGGGTTTTCCCCGTAAGACTGCATGCCAGTCGACGTCATGCCTTCTCTCCCTAATGGTCGTTTCTGCTTTTCCGCCCCCACTTGTGCAAAAAGAGGGGGGCCTTCAGCAGGTTCGCCTTTACGGTAACATGGGGGATTGCGGCTGACGCTTGCTGATCAGGGCAAGTTTCAATACTATTTCGGCATGACCATGCGCAGTCCGTCGGAATTCGTATCATGAAACCCTTTATCGAAACCGTTGTGCGGCAAGATGGGGAATCGTGGGCCTTTCTTGATCGCCGATTGGCGGCAGGCATACCGTTCGAGTGGCATTGCCACCCGGAATACGAATTGACCTTGACGCTGAACAGTCTGGGTCACCGCTATATTGGCGATGATGTCGACAGCTATGCCGATGGTGACCTAGTGCTGATCGGGCCGAGCATCGCCCATAGCTGGCAGTCTCAGGCAATCATCAATGATGCTGAGCCTCACGTCGCGCTTGTTGCCTGGTTCACTCACGAATGGGCGGAGCGGCTATTTGACCTTATGCCCGAATTTAGAGGCCTTGAGGCGCTGATGAATCGTGCGCGCTGCGGAGTGGCCTTTTCGCATGCAGCACGCGACAAGGTGCGGCCTTTGATGTTGGCCATGCGCAACGCTCCTCCCGCCCAGCGCACCCTTTTGTTGCTCTCCGCCATCGAAGTCTTGATTGCCGACCCCGATGCCGAAAATCTGACCAACAATCTTCAAGAGGATCAGGCGATCGTCGCGCAAGACCCTCGACTGATCAGGGTCCTCAATCACCTCCATCACCACTTCACAGAAGCCATTTCGTTAGATCAATTGGCAGAAATGGCCTGTGTGAGTACCTCTGCCCTACAACGTATTTTCCGCCGACAGGCGCGGATGACGGTTATCGACTATGTAATTCGTCTGAGGATAGGCCGGGCCTGCTCTATGCTGATCCATGAAAGCACCGCCATAGCAACGATTGCGGCTGAGGTGGGCTACTCGAACATGGCCCTTTTCAACCGTCATTTTTTACGGCTGAAAGGCAACCGCCCAAGTGCCTTCCGAAAGCTCCACCGGTTTGGCGAACGGCCCGAATTGACCCCGATGAATGAGCCTGGTGAGGCCTTAAACTTGCAAACTATGCCGCAATAATATCGAAACTTGCAATTCTGTGGGCGTGTCTTGGCCGGATGTGTGTGGCAGGATCAGGGCAGATTCTAAGTGACCGGAGTTAAGGTTCCCATGTCTGACGCTCAATTCGCACCTTACGTCCAATCGGCCAATGCAGGTTCTGACGGCCATGGTAATCATCCCGGTGTGCGTGGCATAGATATCCGCCTCAAGGATATTCAAAAAAAGCTACCCTTGCGCGTCTTAAGCGAGGCAGATTGGGAGCACTGGACGACCCAAGGCTATGTCGTACTGCGCGGGTTGGTGCCGCAGTCTATGCTCGATCCAGTCATTGCTATGATGTGGGAGTTCGAGGAGATGGATCCCCAGGATTCGTCGACGTGGTACAGGCCCCAACGGCGTGATCACAAGATGAAAGAGCTCAACAACACGGGCATGATTGAGGTCTATAATCATCAGAGCCTGTGGGACACACGCCAATTTCCGCCAGTATATGATGCCTTTGTCGATATTTGGGACAATGAAGCCTTATGGGTTGCGATTGATCGGGCCAACCTCTCGCCGCCCAACTTAAAGGCTAAGGAAAGTGGTCGGACCGAAGGCTTCATCCATCTCGATGTCAATCCGGCTGAGCGACCCTTGCCTGTGTCTGTTCAAGGCGTCCTGTCACTGAAAAAGCAGGGTGGGGAAATTGGCGGATTTCAAGGTGTACCGAGCATCTTCGCGCAGATAGACACTTGGACGGACCATCAACCCGCGGGCTCAGACCCATTCAAACCAGATGTTACAGGCCATCGGGTCATCAATATTGACATGGAACCCGGCGATTTGCTGATTTTTGAATCGCTGCTGCCACACGGTGTACGCCCAAACATATCGGACAATTCTGTGCGGATGGCCCAGTATATCTCCATGTTTCCAGCAGACTATAGCAATGAGCGCCTGCGCAACGAGCGCATTCGACTTTGGCAGGAACAGACTCACCCTATCGGAGAGCCATTCCCCGGTGACCCCCGGGGCTTTGAGAAAGCCCACTATCCTGTTGCGGACCTCAACCCCCTCGGTCGCAAGCTCCTCGGAATTGATCCTTGGGAATAGGGCAGTAGTAAACCAACATCATAAAATATGAGGGATCGAGGCATTGAGGCATGCCTTAATGGCTATTTTGTCCTGAGGGCAAAACACGCAGGTCATTCAGTGCCAGGGCGCTCCCTTGCCCGTCGGCGGGCATCGCTGGGTCTCTATATTCCAGCACTGAGTCGCAGGACGGTGGTGAAGCCCTCCAAACACTGCATACTGCGCCTCAGAAAAGGGCTGGGGCCTGCCTACACCGTTACGACCGAAGACACCCCTGCCCGTGTCTAGAAGCGCCTAGAAGAGGCCATGGCGAGGCTGCGGACCATTTCAAATATGCCCGCCACCCCACCCTTGGGTGCCAGCCTCAGGGGGTGCGGAGGGTGGTGGGGTCATTGAGCAAGCCATCGCTTATTTTGAGATGCGCTTGTGGCGCAGTGGATGATGGCGAGGCCTTATCAACACCCCAACACGACGATGCAATTAAAGTTATCATGCACCGCCCGCCGCAAGTGCCTAACAGACAGTTCGGATTTTCGCTAGGAGCAGGGTTCTTGGCTGAACAGAATTCATCTGCGCCGCTAGTTAGATTGCTAAAATTTGGTCCATCCTTGGGGGCAAAATTGAAGTTTTATAGTTATTTTTCTTTTTATAAATAATAACTAACAAGATCTAAGGGTCCTGGAAAATTACAATTTGCAGGATCAAGTGCGCTCCGAACCAAGCCGGGGTGAACACATACTCTATCTTTCCCAAGGTAATCGATACCGGCTCGACGCCTTGGCCAATTTCCTCAAGTTAATAGGCTTTAACCTCCCGGGAAGGGGAAGATCCCAAAACCAAAGCAACACCGCTGCCGCAACCCTTGATCGAATTATGGTAGACAGGCCCAGAAAAGCACCACCTCACTGGATTGGTGGCGTCAAAAACATTTTTGAACACTGTCCGTTCTAATCGTGCGTCGTGCCTCCCCGGTGGAACCCCGGATGCAGGCTCGCAAAGTTGGGGCCACGAGGGCACTCGTAACATGTTGTAAATTTGAAGGAAATTGGCGCGCCCGGAACGATTCGAACGTCCGACCCTCAGATTCGTAGTCTGAAATTGTTTGGAACCATAAGCGATCAAGAGCGATCAAAACTCAAAAATTTCCCTTGCAAATCAATACATAATCTCAGATACTGGAAACCTGAGCGATCATAGCAATCCTTAGTGTTGCTTCCCATGTGCTTCCCAGAGATTCCCCATGAAGCTGAGCGACAAGGTTTCAACCGAACTTCAAATCCCCCCTGGCAGGTCAGAGATTCTGGTGTTCGACGACGACTTGCCTAACTTCGGCTTACGCATCCGTACTGGGGGTAAGAGAACTTGGGTTTGCCAATATCGTGTTGGACAAAAACAACGCAGAGTCACACTTGGAAACGTAGCGAACAAATCCGCCGCAGCCGCTCGTCGTGATGCCAAGGTGATGCTCGCCAAAGTTCAATTGGGCCAAGACCCACAAATTGAGAAATTTACAGCGCGCGAAAACGCCTCAAAGACCTTGAGCAGCGCAATTGATCTCTACCTTTCGACCCATGGCGAGCATCGCCTAAGGCCACGCAGCTTAGTAGAAGTGAGACACAGCCTTAAGGTCCATTGGGGACCGCTGGGTGAAGTCCCAATGGACCAGTTAAGCCGCTCTACAATCTCGACCCGACTAGACGTTATTGTAAAGAAGAGCGGCCCATTCGCTGCCAACAGGGCGAGGGCGTACCTCTCAGGACTGTTTAATTGGGCGATCCAAAGGGGCTACGCTGAGGACAATCCTGTGCGGCTTACAGGGAAGCCTACGGCGGAGACTTCACGTGACAGAGTCCTATCAGATGTCGAACTCAGTCTCATTTTCCGTCACGCGGGTTCGGGCGAATATGGCACGATCGTTAGACTTTTGATGCTGACCGGCCAACGTCGCGAAGAAGTCGGCGGGATGAAGTGGTCTGAGTTGGATCTGAACGCGTCGGTTTGGACGATCACAGCAGATCGAACCAAGAACGGGCTAGCCCATAGCGTGCCCTTATCGACCTTAACCAAGAGCATATTGAGTGAGTTAACCCCCAAAAAGGATCGCGACCTTGTCTTCGGCTCCGGCACCGGTCCATTTGCGGGCTGGTCACACTGCAAAGTCGCTCTCGACAAACGCATCAACAACGCGCTTAAGGTCGTGGATCCCCAATCCGAACCACTAACGCCCTGGAGGATACACGATCTTCGCCGGTCAGCTGTCACGCGCATGGCGGACCATGGCGTTCCGCCTCACATCGTAGAAGCCATTGTCAATCACATCAGCGGCACCCGTGCGGGCGTGGCTGGCGTTTACAATAGAGCTACATATCTACCGGAAAAATCTAAAGCGCTTGAGGAATGGGGGGAACATCTTAGTCAGTCAACTGCACTGAGTTAATCTAACGCATGAAATAGAAAAGGTTTATCAAGGAAAATAAGCATATCAACTTTCTGTTTACCATAAAAATGATTGCACTTTCATTCAAACTGTTGGACACCTTAAGCGTCCGATCGACAGAGCCCCCGGAGTGGCCCCTCCTGCTGAGACGCAGGCTGTATTGTCAGACCGCCAATGACTGCTCTCCCCGGTGGCGAGTGAGACATCCCGAAAACCCGACGCCTTCTGGCGCTCGAAAGGATGAAACTCATGCCGCAAGATCATGGCAAAAACCCCTCAGCTTGGTCAGAAATCTCATCCCGGCCAAGCCTTATTGGCACCAGTCAAGTCGCGGAGCGCTTGAACCTGTCGGTCGTTCACGTCCGAAGATTGGCAAAATTAGGGAAACTTCCCGCTGCACGCACAGTAGGCGATCGAAAGCTATGCTGGCGTGCATCCGACATCGACGCGTTCATCAACAGTCCGAAATCACAGTAAAACAGGGTCGCCCGTTGCGAACGACCCTGATCCGATAGAAAGCCGTGTAGGAAGCTGTTTTATATCGCGTTTTTGCCGATTTCGCAACGGTACCCTCAGCCTCAAGGGTTACCAATGATGTATCAATTTGACCAAGACTGGGCCTCTGTTGAGGAACATGCCAGAGAACTGCGTCGCCATGGCATGCAGATCGTCCCGGCACTTTCCCCAATCGCCGGGCAACAATGGAAACGACCGAGCATCAAGTGGAGTAGTTATCAGGCCGACCTTGTCGATCAAGCAACCTTCGACCTCTGGTTTCGCGGATATAAGGGCACCAACATCGGCCTTCTAACAGGAAGGTGCTCAGGCCACGTATTTGTCTGCGATCTGGACTACCATAAGCATCCAGAGGCCGAAGCTTGGTGGCGGAGCCTTCTAGTTGTGAATAACAATAGCATAGAGATGCAGACGCCCACGCAAAGAACAGGGGGCGGAGGCCTACAGCTCTTGTTTCGTTACCCCCCGAACTGGCGCGCACCTACGTGTAAAACACCAATCGGTGTGGACATTCGTGGCGAAGGCGGGTTTGCCGTTCTCGCGCCGTCAAACCATGAAAGCGGAAACGCTTATGAATGGCTTCCAGATCTAGCACCTTGGGACATCACAATCATGGATGCTCCTCAATGGCTACTAGACGCAGTCCATGATCTCGAGGCGAAATATACTCAACGCACTGCGCAATCGCCCTCTTCCACTCGCCGTCGCGATAACTCAAGTGAATACCCGACTACGCCCTTTGGGCGCCTTCTCAATGGCCGTGAAGGCAAGATGACGAGCATAGTCTGGAACTGCGTATGCAATCTCTACCATGAGAGCGCCATTTTTAAGGACGATAAAGCCAATCGTATCGCTGGGGAGGAAGCTTACAGGCGCTATCTCGGTTCCGTGGCTAGTCGCTTGTCGTTGGATCAGCGCGTCAATTTGACAGACGAAGAGGCTCTCGAACGGGAGGGACGAGGCTGGACCTTATTTAGCGAGAAATGGAACCGAACGATTGGTCTTTGGGACACAAAGATCAGAGAGGCGGTTGAAACTGACCAGCACAATCATTCACAACGGAATGATGGCAGTTCTCCATCTGAAGAGCGTCAAGACGCCTCCACGGCCCGCGAAACGGCTCAAAAGCAGATCGCTTCGTTTTTCAAAGACGCTAAAGCGATGGCAATTCGCATTCAGTGCTGGAAGGCGGCTCAAGCTGAGACCGCAAGCAACATGCAGCCCGATGACCTCCAAACGCCACCAACTGAACCACGCATACAAGCAGGTCTAGCGTCCGTAGATGTGGGTTTAGGAAAGACCGAAATCACGATCAAATGTGCGGTAGATTTCGTAAGCACAGATCATGAATGGGACGAGCGTTCAGAGAAACCTCTCATTCCACTGATGATCGAATACATCACGACTGACCACAAACTGGCGTCAGAAATCACCAAAAGGCTCAACGATCTGGAGCCCGGCGTCGCCCTTCACTGGCAAGGCTTGGAGCGAGAATCGCCTGACGGCCACCGAATGTGTCTAAGCTTTGATGACATGGCCCCTTGGCTCGCTGCAGGGGGTAAGGCAGCGACCATGTGCTCAACATGCCCACATAGGCAGAAAGGAGGCGACCAAGAACCTTGCGCTTACCAACAGCAATGGAATGGAGAGCCTATAATCGTGATGGCCGCGCCTGATGGCCTGACCTCCAACACGACTGTCGGCCCACTTCAGCGGTCATTGAAGGTCGATGGCTCCAGAGCTCAAGTTCCCCATCACGCAGACCTTATCATTGTTGATGAAACCCGCTTCCAAAACTGGCTAGGAGGGTTTGATGGGTAAGCGATATCTTTTTGATCCCATAATATCACAACATCCGAGACCACCTACCGAGCACAAGCCTGAAAAATGGACGCGATATGACTGGGATCTCTTTGATCAACGGATTGATTACATCGCGTTGATGATCTCAAGGGCACTGGCCAGCCTCCCCCATGGCAGCTCGAGACCGCTTACCTATGGCGAATTGAGAGGCGTTCTACCCACCGAGGCAGACTGGGCATCCTTGGGGGAATTAATAGCTGGCTTGCGCATATGGCCAGACGCGAAACTTGCAGGGTTAGATGCCTCACTCCGCAATCAACGGCTTCTCATTATAAAGTCATGGAATGACCGCATAAACAAACTCATCAAGCTTGCGGACGTTGCGCAGCAAGTACTTGAAGGACAAGCATTTCCGGACGACGCGCCCTGCCCTCTCATCGATGTCGTGAATGGAACCAGAAACGGGACAGGGCTACTTCTTTCATGGCGAAAGCCAGTGAACCGGCTAAGGCAGAATGTTCCGACCCTGATATTGGATGCTACGGCAAACCCAAAAATTCTGAGCCTATGGAAGCCGGATATCGCCGTAATTACAAAAGCCCGCGCAAGGCTGCCGTCAGGCTGCGTTGAAGTGATTCAGGTCAAGGATAGCCTCTGCCCATATAGAGGCTGGGTACCTAAGACTGAGAGGCCAAAACTGGCGGGCCAGTCCTCGGACGAAAATCGCAAATGGAACAATGTTCGCCGCCTAGCCAACTTCTTGGACGTTGAATGCTCTATGGCTGGCGACGGTCTTGTCGGATTGATTGCGCCTAAAGGACTTATAAAAGCGCTGGAGGCCATCTGGCAGGCTCGGGCAGTAGGCCGCCCGAATAACATTTTACTTGGACATTATGGCGCGATTGCGGGTCTCGATTTCATGAAGAATGTTCGGACGTTGGTGGTGTGGGGCCGCATGTCACCGCCGAGCCCCATGTTCGCCGAGTTGGCTAGAGCCACGTTCTGCCAGCCCGTGGCCAATCTTGATGGTACGCATAGACCGAGCGACAAATACTACCAGATGGCCGATGGCTCGCAATTAAGAGCAACCATCTCTGAGGGGCACCCTGACCCATGTGGTGAAATGATCAGGGCGCAGTTTGTTGACTCAGAACTTTACCAGGCCATAGGGCGTGCACGGCCTTTTGACCGGACAGATGATCGACCTTTGAAGATCATAATAGGCACCAGCCTGCCTACAAGTTTTCCCGTCTCGCAACTTGTTACAGTCGATGAACTTCTCTGGCCCACAGCGATAGACGCTTTAGCTGCTCGCGGCTTAACCGTTCCAGCCGGCGCCCATAATAAGGGCTACGCGGCCGTCCTAAGCGCGGCGACTGGCATGAGCGTTGATGCGGTAAGGGCCCATATAAAACGCCTCAACGTGGCAAACCTCCATATGAATATAAATATGGGGGTTTGTCACGTTGAGGGCGGAAGTAGGCCAAGCGGTCCCGTTGCTTTTCGTGTCAAACTATCGCCGCAAGACAGGTACTGGACCACCGTCTATCTAAGGCACGACCTAGCAATGGCGGCGCGCGAGGCGCTTGAAGCCGAAGGAATCAATCCCTACGCCGTTGAGCAAGTCATTCAGGTCAAGGCTCATAAGCCGCTTGCAGTGGCGAACAGGCCTCCGGAGGCCGCGTTCGTGTTGGCGCTTTTCCGCAACTACGCTGATGCGCTTTACAATGCAGCCAACGACGACCAGCCCATCGCTCACGCCCTCGCTGAGTCAAAAAAGCTTTGGGAGTTAGGTGCGCAACAGACAAACTGGCCCGACGCGGTGGTGGTAAAGTTAGGCCAAACTTGTATTTGCATACCCAAACTAGCCTCATAGGGAATTGGGCCAACTTATAAATTGGGCCCTAAACGGCTAAGGGTGCTGGCCTTTAGGGCCTTGAAATATGGATAAATTCTGCAGCCGTGGTATCGCCGGTGACGTGACCCCCTGAAACTCGTCCAAAAATGATTAGAGTCCGCTCCAAGGAAG
>Ga0209499_1000628_pt1 | contig 25957 bp, 27 predicted proteins | sample C_130208_EF_Meta_FD_187306 | JGI IMG/M metagenome (GOLD analysis project Ga0209499, IMG submission 187306) | Freshwater microbial communities from Lake Croche, Canada to study carbon cycling - C_130208_EF_MetaG (SPAdes) (version 2) | ecosystem: Environmental > Aquatic > Freshwater > Lake... | reverse complement strand
ATACTCTGGGCGCAGTCAGTGTCGGTGGCATTGAACTGTTCCATTCCACGTATCGACCGATCTTGCTCGACACGGTTGAGGTTTCCTCCCCTGGCCTGCGTGAGCCGGGCCAAAGTGCAGCCGATCGCGCAGTCGAAGTGGTTACTGAACTTCGCGAATTAATGGAGCACCAAGGTCAGCGCATCTGCGCCGTCATCGTCGAACCAATGGTCCAAGCAGCCGCCGGAATTCTGACTCACGATGCATCCTTCCTTCGTGGTGTTCGTGAACTCTGTGATGAATTTGGCGCTTACCTAATCGCTGATGAAATCGCGACCGGCCTAGGGCGAACCGGCAAACAATGGGCCTTGGATCACGCTGGAGTTGTTCCCGACTTGCTGACTTTGGGCAAGGGGGTGACCGGCGGGTACCTGCCACTGTCTGCAGTTTTGGCCAAGGAAGGAATTTATGAAGCGTTCTTAGGTGCTCCCGAGTCTGCACGAACGTTTTTCCACGGACATTCGTACACTGCAAATCCATTATGTTGCGCCGCGGCAATTGCCAATCTCAAACTCATGGATGCCAACAACACGGTGGACAACGCAGCGCGCCTTGGCGAAAGACTGGGACAACTGCTCGCACCACTTCAAACTCACGATGGCGTTCTAGAAGTGCGGCGACTCGGCACGATGACCGGAATTGAAGTCAACCCGGTTGATGGGATCGAGCGCACCGGTTTTGAAATCTGCCAAATCATGAAAAACAACTCAGTGCTGACTCGGCCTCTGGGTGATGTGGTGGTGTTGATGCCACCGCTCGCGATGAACGATGACGACCTCAAGACCATCGTTGATGTGTGCATTGCCGCGATTGACCAGGTCACGCAATGAGTGCACTGGACTGGTTGACTAGTTTTCGGGATCGTCGAATCAACGAAGGCCTGCGTCGCGAACTCCACCCACGCTCGCCTTCCCTTGATGGGCTTTTGGATCTGGCTTCCAACGACTATCTCGGGCTGGCCCGACACCCTGAAGTCATCAAGGCCGCTCAAGAAGCAGCGGAAATCTGGGGAACCGGAGCTACTGCTTCGCGATTGGTGACCGGGACTACCTGGCTCCATGCGGAATTCGAGGCGCAGTTGGCTGATTTTGTCGGAACTGAAGCTGCGCTTCTTTTTTCATCCGGGTATCTGGCCAATTTGAGTGTGATTTCTTCACTGACCGATGCACAGTCTCTGATCATCAGTGACACCAGCAACCATGCCTCCATCGTGGACGCCTGCAGACTTGCACGCGGCGATGTCTTCGTTGCCCCGCACAAAGATGTAGATTCCATCCGGGCCGCATTGGAATCCGCTACCGCTACAGCGCCTCATCAACCATCGCACTTACTGATTACTGATGCAGTTTTCAGTGTCGATGGCGATCAAGCACCACTGGTTGCATTAGCTGATGTTGCACGGACCCATAACGCAGTGTTGGTCGTTGATGAAGCACATTCGCTGGGAACTATGGGCGATCACGGCCAAGGGTTAACTAGTCTTCTTGGACTGCAACGCGAGCCTGGGGTAATCCTTACCGCCACTTTGTCAAAGGCCTTTGGGTCGCAAGGTGGAGTTGTGCTGGGGACTCAAGCAACAATCGACCACCTCATTGACTCAGCCCGCCCTTTCATTTTCGATACCGCCTTGTCCCCCATGAACGTTGGTGCAGCCCAAGCTGCACTGCGTTTGATCAAGCAACACCCCGAACTGCCTGACCAAGCTCGTACTAATGCCGGTCATCTTGCAAACCTGGCCCAAAGCATGGGGTTTGACGTCTGCACACCTGATGCTGCCGTGGTTTCCATCGTCATTGACAAACCGCAGGACGCCCTTGCGGCGCGTGACCTGTGCGCCGCCCACGGTGTCCGCGTTGGCTGCTTTAGACCGCCTTCGGTTCCCGATTCTGCCTCCCGACTTCGGCTTACAGCCAGAGCTGACCTTGGCGAGCCTGAACTCGCGCGTGCGGCGGCGGCCCTTGCTGCTGTTGCCCATGCTGGATTGGGTGTGTGATGAGCCAAATATTGATCGTCAGTGGCACCGGTACCGATGTTGGTAAAACCATCGCCACAGCAGCCATTGCAGCCAACGCACTAATGGCTGGAAAAAGTGTCAGCGTCGTAAAGCCTGGACAAACGGGAGTCAGCGGTAATGAACCAGGTGATCTGCATGTTGTCGCTGAACTGACTTCCACTATCCCAGGTGCTGCGCAGCGACTCTTACTTCATGAATATGGGCGCTACGAACCTGCCCTTGCTCCAGCATCGGCAGCACGCATCAGCGGCGCCCCGGCGCTGGCGCGCAGTGAAGTTCTGCGATCTATTCAGGCCTTGACCAGTGACCTCATTGTGGTTGAAGGAGCCGGCGGCCTGTTAGTTCGCTACAGCGATGACCCTGCGTGGACGATTGCCGACTTAGCACACGATCTGAATGCTTGCGTGCTACTTGTTGTTCATGCCGGTTTAGGCACCTTGCACCACAGCACGGCGACCATTGAGGTCGCCAGACATCGGGGTCTGGACATCACTGGCCTGATCATCGGCAGCTGGCCCGACCAGCCTGATCTCGCGCAGCGGTCCAACGTTGCAGACCTTCAACGACTCGGGGTACCTCTTGTGGGGGCGATCCCATCAGGATCAGGCAACGCTAGAGAGTTTGAACACATTGCTCGAACAAGCCTGCATCCTGTGCTGCTTGGAACCTTCAATGAGGCAGACTTCACCCATACCCACACTCAGGAGCTGAACCGGTGACTCAAACCACGCAACCTCAGGCCGATGCCGCCGTGATTTTGCAGCAGGCACGCGAACAAGTCCTTGACCGCGGAATCGGGCTCAGCGCTGATCAAGTTTTGCAAGTACTTCAGTTATCTGATGAATCAGTGGCAGATGCGTTGGCACTGGCCCACGAAGTGCGCATGAAGTGGTGCGGTCCCGAAGTTGAAGTCGAAGGCATCGTCTCGATCAAAACTGGTGGATGTCCTGAAGATTGCCACTTTTGTTCGCAGTCGGGATTGTTTACCTCCCCAGTGCGCTCGGTATGGCTGAACATTGAAGAACTTGTCACAGCGGCCAAGCAGACCGCCGCAACTGGCGCAAGTGAATTTTGTATCGTCGCAGCCGTTCGCGGTCCTGATGAGAATCTGATGTCCCAGATGCGCGAAGGAGTAGCCGCGATCAAGGAAGCCGTTGATATCAACGTTGCTGCCTCCTTGGGAATTTTGACGAAAGAGCAAGTTGACGACTTAGTGGACATGGGCGTTCACCGCTATAACCACAATCTCGAAACTGCGCAGTCGTATTTCCCCAACGTGGTCACCACTCACACCTGGGATGAGCGGTGGGAAACATTGGAAATGGTGCGCGACTCGGGTATGGAAGTGTGTTGCGGCGGAATCGTGGGTATGGGTGAGAGCGTGGAGCAGCGTGCCGAATTTGCCGGTCAGCTAGGAGCGCTCAAACCACACGAAGTTCCTTTGAACTTCTTCAATCCGCGCCCGGGCACCCCCTTTGAGGAAGTCCCGGTTATGAGCAGCACCGAAGCCCTGCTTTCTATCGCAGCTTTCCGGTTGGCCATGCCAACTACTGTCTTGCGTTTTGCCGGCGGGCGAGAAATCACCTTGGGGGAAATCGGAACTCGCGATGGTTTGCTTGGTGGAATTAACGCAGTGATCGTGGGTAACTACTTGACCACACTAGGTCGCCCAGCAGATGAAGACCTTGAACTCCTTGCGGATCTGAAAATGCCGATCAAGGCTGTTGCTGACGCCCTCTGATGGAAGCACTGTGGTGTGATCGATGTGGCGAAAGCCTGCGAGAAGGCGATCACTTTGACTGCCAGGTGGCCCGTAACCTTGAGCCACCCCGATTTTGTTCATCGTGTAGGCGGCGAATGGTGGTCCAGGTCTTACCTGCCGGTTGGAGTGCTCGCTGTAGCGAACACGGCGTCGTAGATCAACTTAACAACGATGAGTAATTAAGCAACTAAGCCAAGGCGACGAAGCTCCACTGTTAAGTCATGGGGCGCAGTCGATGCCATCAACGCCGCATCCAAGGTGATTACGCCGTCACGGAATAAGTTGATCAAGGACTGATCGAAACTCTGCATGCCATAGAAGCTGCCATCATGGACCAACCCCGAGATCTCCATCGTTCGCTCAGGATTAACGATGGCATCACTGACCCGACCAGTGTTTACGCAAATCTCCATGGCGACACATCGTCCAACGCCATCGGCGCGAGGCACCAGTCGCTGACAAATGATTCCGCGCATGGCCGCTGCCAATGAAAGGCGAACTTGCGTTTGCTCATGGGGCGGGAAGAAGTCAATGATTCGATTAATGGTCTCGGCCGCATCTGTGGTGTGCAGCGTAGAAAGAACCAAGTGTCCCGTTTCAGCTGCAGTAAGGGCAGCGGTGACCGTTTCCACATCGCGCATCTCGCCAACGAATATCACGTCGGGGTCCTGGCGCATGGCCGCACGCATAGCCACGGCGAAGTCTTCGGTATCAACGCGAACCTCGCGCTGATTAATCATGGCTTGCTTATCGTGATGAATGACCTCAATGGGATCTTCAATGGTCATAATGTGTACTTCACGACTGTCATTGATGTGGTCAATCATTCCGGCCATCGTCGTGGTCTTTCCAGATCCCGTAGGACCAGTTACCAACACCAAGCCACGGGGCTCGAGAGCTAACGATGCGATCGCATCAGGCAGCCCCAAACTTGTCAGTGGGATAGCGCCATCGGTGACTCGACGGAAGACCAAGCCAGCATCACCGCGACCACGAAAGGCATTGACACGAAAGCGACCCAAACCATCAACCGTGTAGGCGAAGTCGGCCTCATTGGTTTGTTCAAACTCGTCGCGCAAATCAGCACGCATGACTTGGTTGACCATGTGTTCGGTATCGCGCGGAGTCAGCTCAGGCGCCTGAAGTTTGCGCAGGCGACCATCAATGCGCACCCGCGGGGGCGATCCGACTTTGCAATGCAGGTCAGACCCACCGCTTTCTACGAGAGCGCGCAGGTAAGGCTCGATTGACTGTGCTTCTGTGGCCACACTGAGTTATCGGCAGATAATGCCGGTTCCTTAACCCATTTGGGCTAGGCGAATTTGAGCCCGAATTAGGCGATTTCGACCACGATGTCGCCCTCTTGGACCACATCGCCCTCCTGGACATGAATCGCGGCCACGGTCCCAGCAAATTCCACCAGCATGGGAATTTCCATCTTCATGGACTCCAACAAAATCACCATGTCACCTGGCTGGACGGCGTCACCAACCTTGACCACGACCTTGGCGATATTGGCAACAAGCTCTGCCCGCACTTCTTCTGCCATGCCCACATCCTATGGGCAGGGCTGTCAACTACATTGCAAAAGAAGTGTTGCGCTCAACAATTCGGGACAAAGTCTCGACAACTTTCGGGTCAAAGTCATAAACCATGCCCAAACGCAATCGCTCCAGCGCCTCATAGCGGCGACTGCCCTCTAGCGATCCACCCACTAAGTCGTCAAAAGCATTGACCGCTCGGATGATTCGGCTCCCCAAGGGCACACTCAAGTCAGCAGCCTCTTGCGGTCGTCGATAAGGATCAGGAATGTGACGAACGATGCGCGCTACTTCATCAAGTACGCCGGTTTGAACAATGACATCGGCACCCTTTTCGGCAATTTGGCGCTGTTGGTACGGCGCTGCGACAACAGTGGCACCACCGGGAATTGGGTCGTCCAGGGACAGCTGACCGATGTCATGCATGAGCGCGGCATATTCCAAGTTGAGAAGATCTGTCTCAGCCATACCCATCTCGCGGCCCACCGCTAACGAAATGTCGCAGACTCGACGAGCATGCCCGGTTTCGGTGTAGCCACCGACCTCAGTGACCCGAGACAAGGCACGAATAGTTTGGCGATACGTCGAGCGGATCATGGCGTATCGCTTGAAAGCCACCTGCACCAAGACCATCTGCAAGGCGAAAACTGGTAGCGACCAGTAGGCCATCGCACTTGAGGTCATGGAGATCATGACCGCGGTGGCAGCAACGGCCGAGTTCAGCCCCAGGCCGGCCTGCAATTCGTCCCCAAGGGTCCGCAGAAACGGCGCACGAGTTTTTGCGGCCCGAACAACCGATGCCATGACCGCATCAGCCAGTAAAGCCAGAATGCAGACCGCAACCATGATCAAAGAAATTTGCCAGGCCGGAAAACTTTGGCCTTCCGCATAAACCCACAGTGGACGGAACAAAAACGCAGCTAATGCAACTGACAAAATTTGTCGGGACATCAAGTCCAACGCCGGCAAGCGAGAGGCGATGACGTGAGGAATCATTCCCAACACCATGGCAACAGCGGTGACGGTAACGGCTTGGTACGCAGCATGCTCGGCTTTGACGCCACCGAACCATGGCAACACCGAGTAAGCCAATGCACCAGCAGTTGCAACCGGCCACACTTCACGATCCCCCGGCAGGCGCAATCTCAAAAATGCACCAACACCGATGAATACACCAAAAGCCAAAGCGATCAGTGGTTGACGAACCCCACCAATGGCGGTGGCACACAATGAAATAACCGTAACGATCAAGGCCGCAACGGCCAGCAAAACCGAAGCAGTCAAACCAGCCTCATGGGAGCCCGATCTCGGGCGAACAGCCTCCAAGGTCGTCATGGCCGAACACCGTCCTGCCGCTGGACAGACTCAGACTCAGCGCGCTGTTCTCCGATGGCCACCGCACGTGGCTCGGCAACCAGTGGATCATCGTCGTCAAAGACCGGTCCACCCTGTTGAGCGATCAGCTCGTCTGCAGTCGGCGGTTTCGCCGGCTCCCAGCCAACCTGTGACACCGCGAAAATCAAGGCATCAACCATCTGCGGGTCGAACTGGGTCCCACGACAAATCAGCAATTCATCCATTGCCTCATCGACGCTGCGGGCTGATCGATAGGACCGCGTGGAGGTCATCGAATCAAAGGCATCAGCGACGGCAATCATCCGGGCAAATTCGGGGATTTGATCACCCTTCAGACCAGAGGGGTAACCAAGTCCATCAATGCGTTCGTGGTGGTGATAGATGCCAGCAAGGGCTTCATCGAGGAAGCGGATATCTCGCACAATGTCATGGCCACGAGTGGGGTGCAGTTTGATTGCTTCAAACTCTTCCTTGGTCAATTTGCCACTCTTACGCAAAACGGTCGTGGGCACACCGAGTTTTCCAACGTCATGCAAGGTGCCGGCATATTCCAAAGCCTGCAATCGATCATCGGAAATTGTCATAGCTTGGCCAATAAGAACTGAAGCGCGCGCTACTCGTTCGCTATGACCGCGGGTATAGGCATCCTTGGTTTCCACTGCTTGCACCAACGAGCGAATCGTTGCGCTGTAGGCCTGTTGTTCGGCGGCAAACTGTCCCATGGCCCAGCGGGCAACAAATAACGGCAGCAATCCGAATGCCAAAGCAAGTGGTCCAACTTGAGTCCACAGCACAGCCAAGACCATGCCCAGTGCTGAGTACGCAACTCCAGGCAGCAGGGTTCGCAACAAGATGTCGCGCAAAAGTCGAATTGATGAGGCATCTTCCACGATGGCGATGACCACGCCAACCAAGAGCGAGTTAATGAAGGCGTAAACCACACCGCTGACCAAGGCAGGAATAAGCACCTTGGGGAAGCTGGAGGGGTCCAGGGTCGAAGTGCCGCCTAGAAGGGCGTAAATCGACCCACCAGCGGCCACCGCGATGACCAACTGACCGGCGTTGAACACTCGTTTGACCGGAGCGATTCGGGTCACGTCGCACACCGAAGCCACGGCGACAAGAACTCCGCCCCAAATCCCAAGCACGATGTAGGCAGCAATAGCAACCGGAGTGGTCACGGTAATTGTCAAACCTGCGGTTCGGGTGCCTGGTCCAACCGGTAGCGAATCGGCAAGGACATAAAGAACCGCAAAAACCAAAATGGGTAACCACTGCTGGATTTGTCCAATGGCGAAAATGCTTAACCCAAGCGATGCAGCAACGACGGTGACAATCACCAATCGCGCATTGCGGGGAAGCTCGCGCATCAATGCTCCTGCCAAGTCAAACTAGCTTTAGCTCTTGCTTTCTGCGTGAGAGCGACACTGGGATCGACAGCGGGATGGCTCACATTAACGCCAGGAAACGCCTGGCTCGAGAAGCATCTTAAACATGGTGGGTAACACCCCCAGGGATTAATGTCACGCTCGCCGCTAGTTGAGCATGCAAGATCCGCTCCGCTTGGGGGAAGAGCGGACAAGTCCGCTCAAGTGGAGCAAAACGAATGCTGGAAAGTGCAGACATACGTTCCTCTGTTTGGTTCTGCCAAACAGAATGCGAGTCACCACGCTGCCGATCCCGGTATCGCTCTCTTTAGTTGTCATCGGCTCTTTGGGCTTACCCAACGAACCTGATAGAGCCTGACAAGCTCCGGGGCTTGTGAGGCTGTAGTGCTTCAAGTGAACGGTGTGAAGTCACTGGAGTCAAGCCCTGCCAGTGCCTAGCCACAATCTACCGCCTGAAATAGCCCAAACGGCTCAAGCCAAGGTAGGCTCGCCACGCCTGATTTTGGGTCCTGACCTACGCTGAACCAGTGACTGACCCCAACAATGAGCGCCTGCAGGCCTACACACTCCTGATCAAGGGGCTCTTAGGGCTGCGCTCACAGGGCATCAGCGAGAGCGAATTTCTCATTCAAACCCTGCCAGGTCTGTTGGCGGTAGTGGATTCAGCTGAAGAACCTGCCTCCGAGCAAGTCCAGCCCTCCGCGTCAATTCCGGTGTCCGCGAGACCTGAAACACCCATTGAGCCCAGTGTGCAACCGGCGCGCCGCCCACGCTTACTGGTTGCGGGGCTTACGGTTGTAAAACCGAATTCAAATAATTTTTCCTCGCCACCGCTGGCGGCTTCCTCCGAAGGAGAAGTTGACGTGACCACCCTGCGACTTCGCCCTGACTTTGAGGCTGCCTTGCGTCAGATTCAAGGTGTGCGGGCCGCAAGCGTGGTCACCAACGGAACAGCTGATCCCACTGAGATTCACATCTTGGCCATGACTGGTCGCACTCCTAAACAAATTGTCCGTGATGTCCAATCCCTTGCCATCGCCCAATTTGATCTCGAGATTGATCACCGCATTGTCAGTGTGGTCCAGCTAGAAGACGCCGACCTAGGCACTGTCCCAGTTGCGCCGCCCACACCGGAACAAAATGACGGACACCATGACAACGTGGCCGAAGCAACTGTTGAGACCAGCAATGAGGTTATTGAATTAGATGCCCGTGAGAGTGCCCCAGTGGGACTAACTGTCGTCCCAGATTCTGGCTCTGGCCGGCACGCAGCAAGTTTTGGCGGTGGAACGCAAGCCACTGCACGAGTCATGGCGATGCCCGATGTCGTGGCCGATGTAGCTGCTGAGAGCGCAACAAACTCAGCAGCAGCCAGCGAAGAAGCCGGACCACGACCCTCCATCAGCGCGATCATGGTGCGCACCAGCGGCGACGAAGCCGAGGCCACCGTCACGCTTGTCACCAACGGAGAACTGTTCGAAGGTCAAGTTGTTGGACCGAGCAATATCTCGCACCGACCGCGCTTGATTGCGCAAGCCACCCTGCGTGCGGTAACTGAACTGCTTGGTCAGCAGGCCGACATTGAATCGGTCATGATCGTTCCCAGCGCAATGAAGTCGATCGTTCTGACCGTGGTATCGGTACTGACTCCTCGAATTGGCGAACAATCGCTGACCGGTTCAGCCCTGGTCCGTGGCGATGAAGCTGATGCAGTGGCGCGCTCTGTGCTTGACGCGCTAAACCGCCGAATCTCTGGCTAACAGGGCAACTTCTAGCCCTACGGCGACGGCAATTTTCAACGCGCTAGGGTTAGAACCTCACCACATGACTTTGGAGTTCTCAGATGAGCAAGCGCGCACGTAAGCGTCGTTCCCGTAAGAAGAATGGCGCCAACCACGGCAAGAAGCCGAACGCTTAATCCTGCTCAATCTCCACGCTTGCCAGCGTGATGGTGACCTTTTCTCTCAGATTCGCCGGAGCTTCTTCGCACCCACAGGCGCGCGCCACTAAGGCTTTGACTGACTGTCCAGCGCCCAAACTTTGTTCGCATTCCTGACACCCTTGCAGGTGTAGGCGCATCGCCGCACAGGTTGCCTCATCGGCTTCACCGTCGATGAATTGATGAAGGAAAAAGCTGACCTGCGTGCAATCAAAGACAATCTTGGTCATGAGGCATCTCCTGCCGGGATAAGCCCACGCTCACGGGCATAGTCAGCCAGTAGGTCGCGCAAGAGTGAGCGGCCCCTGTTCAGTCTTGACATCACAGTGCCAATTGGCGTCCCCATGATTTCAGCAATTTCCTTGTAGGAAAAACCTTCAACATCGGCAAAGTAAACGGCCATGCGAAAGTCCGATGGAATCTCCTGCAAAGCCTTCTTCACATCAGAATCGGGTAGATGATCTAACGCCTCAGTTTCGGCACTGCGCAATCCACGCGAGGTGTGGGCTTCGGCTCGCACCAGTTGCCAATCCTCTACGCCTTCTGCATCGCTTTGTAACGGTTCGCGCTGCTTCTTGCGGTAGGAGTTGATGAAGGTGTTGGTCAAGATCCGGTACATCCAGGCCTTCAGATTGGTTCCGTCCTTGTATTGATGGAAGGATGCAAAGGCTTTCGCAAAGGTGTCTTGGACTAGGTCTTCAGCATCTTGCGGGTTGCGCGTCAAACGCAATGCCGCGCTATAGAGCTGATCCAAAAGCGGCATTGCATCGCGCTCAAAGCGCTCTTGGCGTTCCTGCGGGGATTCCATCGAATCCAACGCTACCGGAATCTCTAGCGTGGCCATACCTCATCCAACTCCTCCAGGACCAGATCTATTCCGAAGCCGTCCTACAAAGGCCGAGTCAGTTCCACTGAGTTGTTACGCACTGAATTGACCGCAGTGCCTACTGGGTAGAGCTCTAACTCCAATGCGCCCGCAGGTTCTAGCAAAGAGGCGACTTGTTCTTTGTTCGTCAAGTCACGGTCTAACCATGCGTCCCAATTGCGCGACTGGATAACCACCGGCATGCGGTCATGAATCGAGGCAAATTCATCAGTAGCTTGAGTGGTCAAGATCGTGCAGGTGATCAAGATTTCATCGTCTTGGCCAAATTTGCTCGGATCATGCCAAAGTTCATACAGACCGGCCATCGGCAAACTCGTTCCATCAACCGGGCGAACAAAAAACGGCTGCTTTCTCGGTTTGCCAGCTGAATCAACATGTCCGGCTTGCCATTCGTAGAAACCGTCGGCTGGCACGATGCATCGCTGCTTGGCAAAGGCATGACGAAAAGATGGCTTAGTCGCCACTGTCTCAGCGCGCGCATTGATCATGCGCGAGGCCATTGATGTGTCCTTGGCCCATGACGGAACCAGGCCCCATCGCATAACGGACAGCTGACGACGATGTTCTTTAGATTCGACAACGACTAGGACATCGGTCGTAGGCGCGACATTAAAACTTGGCCCGGGCGCATTGCCTGCGGTGGCATCAATATCGACATGGAATTGCTCCATAAGTTGATCTGGTTGCCGGCCTGCGGCATATCGCCCGCACATGAGATCAGCCTGCCACCTCTGAAAGCAGGGGCAGGCTCAGTAGGCTGAGATTTGTGAATGAACCTGTCCTTTGGCCCGCGCCGCAAGCCAGTGCTGCCTTCGATGCCACCGTTCAGGTCCCCGGATCCAAATCGATAACCAATCGCGCACTTATTCTTGCCGCCATCAGTAACGGTCCGTCCAAGATTTGGCGACCGCTGCACGCCCAAGACACTACGTACATGGCCGCGGCACTGCGGTCGTTGGGAATCGGTGGCAGCGACCTTGACGACCCGAACTCGCCGGTTCGCGGTTGGGAAGTTGTCCCACAGCCCATGTTTGGACCAGCCACGATCAACTGCGGGTTGGCCGGAACAGTCATGAGGTTTGTCCCAGCCCTTGCATCGCTAGCCACCGGTGAGATCACCATCGATGGTGACCCGCAAGCTCGCGTGCGTCCCATGCAACCGGTGATTACCGCACTTCGCGAGCTGGGTGTTCGCATTGAGGATCAGGGACGTGGGCTGCTTCCCTTCACCGTGCATGCCGAGGGTCCACCACGAGGCGGTCATATCCGACTGGATGCATCCGCGTCATCGCAATTTGTTAGTGCCTTGCTTTTGGTAGGTGCCGCCTTCGTCGAAGGATTGACCATTGAGCATCAAGGTGGAGCATTGCCATCCTTGCCGCATATAGATATGACAGTTGCCATGATGCGCGAGCGCGGGATTGATGTCACAGCGCACACTGAAGATCCAACCCATGCCACCTGGTCGGTCAAACCCGGCGTGGTTTCGGCCGCGGACATCACCATTGAACCTGACCTGTCCAACGCAGCGCCGTTCTTGGCCGCTGCCGCAGTTACTGGAAACTCTGCAACCATTGACCTCTGGCCAAGGACAACTACTCAGGCCGGAGCACGATTCCCAGACTTGCTAGCCGCGATGGGAGCTCGAGTTTCGCGCAATGGCTCATCGTTAACCGTGACCGGTGGCGACACCTTGGCAGGCATCGACGTAGATATGCGCGAAGTTGGCGAGCTGGTGCCCACCTTGGCAGCGGTGGCCGTGTTAGCAGACTCCCCCACCACGATTACTGGCGTTGCGCACTTACGTGGACATGAAACCGATCGCCTGCAAGCCCTCGAAGACCAAATCAATGCACTCGGTGGTCACGTGGAACAAACCAGCGATGGCTTGGTCATCACGCCAACTCCACTTCGTGGCGGGACGTGGCACACATATAACGATCACAGAATGGCAACAGCGGGCGCAATCATCGGTTTGTGTGTCAATTCAGTGATGGTGGAAAATATCGCTACTACCGAAAAGACTTTGCCCGGTTTCGAAGGACTGTGGAATGACATGTTGGGTCAACACAACTGATGGCTGACCATTCGCATCTTGATGAGGATGATGTTCGCGTTCGTCCTGGCCGCGGAAAATCGCGACCACGCTCCAAGGATCGCCCCGCCCATGAAGATGCCGAACAAGGCATTGTTGTAGCTGTTGATCGGGGTCGTTGGACCTGCGTCATCGGATCTGGTGAGAACGAGCGAGTAGTAACGGCCATGCGAGCCCGAGAGATGGGGCGAAAGGGCATCGTCGTGGGAGATTTTGCAGATCTAGTGGGAGATTTGTCGGGGTCCGAGGATTCGCTGGCTCGAATCGTGCGCATTGGAAAACGCACCACCACCCTTCGCCGCACAGCTGATGACACAGACCCTGAAGAACGAGTGATTGTGGCCAATGCGGACCAGTTGGCCGTTGTCGTGGCATTGGCAAATCCTGCACCCCAAACTCGATTAGTTGATCGTGCCATCGTGGCTGCCCTTGATGCGGGGATGAAACCGATTCTTATTTTGACAAAATCGGACCTTGCGGACCCTCAAGACATGATCGATCAATACGCTGCCCTCGATGTTCAAGCCATCGTTACCCAAAAGGGTCAAGCACTGACTGAACTTATCAATGCAGTCACCGATCACCGAACAGTTTTTCTCGGCGCATCAGGTGTTGGTAAATCAACATTAGTTAATGCACTTGTTCCCAGCGCCGACAGATCCATCGGGCATGTGAACGCCGTCACCGGACGGGGGCGGCATACCTCTACCTCAGCCGTGGCCCTTGAATTGCCAGCGGGAGGTTGGGTTATTGATACCCCAGGGATCCGTTCCTTTGGCATTGCGCACGTGCAACCGGACAAACTCATCCAAGGGTTCGCGGATCTAGCTTCTGGTACCCAGAACTGTCCACGAGGGTGCAGCCACGATGAACCTGAGTGCGCCCTAGATGCTTGGGTAGAACAAGGTGAATCAACGGCCCAACGTCTTGATTCGCTACGCCGGCTAATGCGATCAAGGACCGCTGACCCGCGATAGCGTTAGGACATGTCCACGCTCGAGGCTGATCTCGCATTGGCCCATCACCTAGCCGATGTTGCTGACGGCATAACTCTTGATCGATTTCGAGCCCTTGATTTAACAGTGGAGCTCAAATCGGATCAAACCCCGGTCACAGATGCCGATCGCGATGTTGAACTCAAACTGCGCGAAATCCTTGAGCAACAGCGCCCAGCAGATGTCGTACTAGGTGAGGAATTTGGCGCTGACACTTCCGTGCGTGGCCGTCGCTGGATCATTGACCCCATTGATGGAACCAAGAGTTTTATCACTGGCAACGAAGTCTGGGCCACGTTGATCGCTCTGGTTGATGGCGATGAAGTGATCATCGGGGTTGTGTCGGCACCTGCCATGCAGCGACGCTGGTGGGCCGCGCGCGGGTTGGGCGCGTTTACCTCATCCGAATCAGACCAAGCGCGAACATTGCACGTCAGTGTCACGGACCAGCTTCAGCAGGCCTGCTTCGCGTTCTCGCCACGAAGTGACTGGTCCCAACGTGAAACGCAATTCGTCGCCCTTCAGGCACAAGTGAGCAAGGTCAGCGCGAATACCGACTTCTTTGTGCACATGCTGGTTGCCGAAGGGCTCATCGATATCGCCGCTGAGCCTGAACTTTCGCTGTGGGACATTGCTGCCCTTATTCCCATCGTTGAAGAAGCTGGCGGACAACTTTCGGGATTTCGAAATGAGGATGGACTGGTAGCCGGCTGCGCTGTCACGACTAATTCCTTACTGCACGCTGAGGTCTTGTCCGTCTTTAGCTCGTAGCGCTAACCAGTTTGCCATTCTTGGTGCGAGCGTGATTGCCACCAAGTCAAACCAGCCATAACCACCAGCGGCCCCCGATGGCGGATTTCCAATGCTGATCTGACCTGTGGGGTCGATGGTGGACCAGCGCCACACCCCCCAATGTGTGCCCACCAGTTCCAAGTAGGTCACGACCACAAAAGCACCAACGTAAACGAGCCGTTGCCGACCGAAGATCAAAAACATGACCAAACAGCCGTACCAGAAACAACCCAGAGCATCACGTTGCGGCGATAGCCACAAACCCCAAGCCGCGTACAAGCCGCCTAGTGCAATGCACGCGATAATTAATTCTCTGCCGAACCGTTGAAAGGTCTGCGAGGTTCCTAGGGTCAATGCGGCGAAGTAGATCAATCCATGGCCTGGCGGAACGAAACTTGGCACGCCAAAAATTCCGCCCAAACGATAGGTATAAACATCAAGCACAGGTGAAAACGAATACTCGATCAAGGTTGCGAAAACAACCACGATGCCTACCTGAATACGAACGAGAACCGTTTCACGCTTGAGCACAAAAACCAGCAAGGCCCAGGTCAAGATTCCTAGGACTAATTGCCCAAACTGATGCACATGAACATCGACGGCAAGCACCACCGTTATCCACCCCATGATGACAATTGCTGGGATGAGTTCCCGCAGGTATGCGCTGCGAGAGGTTTGCTCACGGTCGGTCACCAAATCAGCCTAGGTCAAAGGTCCTATTGCTGTACGTGGCGACTGCGCCCCTAGCAGTTGGAATTCGATAATGGCTTGTGCCAGAGCCGTTCGAGCAGGACTATTGGAAGGTGCCAACCTGAGGGAGGCGAAGATGATCGTTCGAGATGTCATGACCCCTAGCGTGGTCACACTAGGCCCAAGTCACACATTGCGTGAAGCCGCCCAGCAGATGGCCCAGGCCCATGTTGGATCGGCTGTTGTCATTGATCCCGATGTCGGCGTTGGAATCATCAGTGAACGCGCGATCTTGATGGCTATTGCCGAATGTCAAAACGTGGACGAGCAAATTGTCGCGCACCACTTATCTCGCGATGCGGTCTATGCAGACCCCGAGTGGTCACTGGACCTAGCTACAGATGCCATGCGAAAAGGTGGCTACCGACATCTGGTTGTGCTAGATGATGGAAACGTCATCGGTGTGATTTCTCTTCGAGACATTGTTCGCGCATGGCAACCAGTAATCCACGATTAACTTAGCCACCACGAACATCTGGCGGCAAGACAGCATCGGTAGGCAGTTCAGGTGTGACAGTGCTTGATTTGCGTGGCAATTCTTTGACACTTCCATCGAGCTGGCTCACTAGGGAGCCGCCAGTAAATTCCTGCTTGAGGGTGCCATTGGCTTGCCTTTGAGCATTAGCCAACGGAACTCCCAATGTGCACGGTGAGGTCGGGAAGCACCACCCATCGATAAGGGGTGGCAAAACTGTTCGCGCCCCGCGCTTTTGGGAGTACACGATCACTCCGCGTTCAAACCACGTGACGGATTCACGGCCAAATTGTCGAAGTGTGGATGTGCCAGTCAGTGGCAATCCGAAAACTGCCTGACCCCCACCACGGCGATACGCATTTTCTGTATCACTGGTGATGACATAGGTGTTTGAGCCCGGTGATAGATAGATGGATCCACCGTCGAAATTTCTAATGGACCAATCGGTATTACTCACCAGAGGATGCACTGAATCTTTGGAGTAACCCAGAACGCTGCGTTCAGCCCCAGCACGAGCGTAACGCGCATAGATGGGTTCGTTTCGCACCGGCGCCAACACCACTGCTAAGACCAGGACGATAAAGGTGCCAGTGGTCAGCCATGGCGTTAATCGATTGCGCGCACGGTGTCGATTAGGAACAAAGACATCATCAAAGGCCGTGAGTTCAACCACCTCATGGCCTTGCAAACCCCTCAGCTGGCGAGCCTGAAGTAAGAGCAGAATTCCCCAACCCGCGGCGGCATACAGCGGAATCGCGGCCGGTAAGGCGTAGCGATAATCAAACACTGAGGTAGCCGAAGGCACCACGATCAATGCAGTGCCGGTGGCCGCGAACAAAAGCGGATCAAGTCGCCGAGCGCCCCCCTTGATCCGCCTTCCAACAACCGCACCAGCAATTCCCAGTAACAGGCACAACAGAAGGAAGAGTCCTTGCGTCCCAAAAACCGATTGCCACCCGCGCAGGAAGGTTGCGGCTTGCTGGCTTAAGGACACATCAGACTTGTCATCAGCAAAATCCGATCCACTCAACACCACTTGCTGATCGGGGCGAGCCGGCACCAGGGGGAAGTCCCACCAAGATGGCGGGGTGTCTTGGACGCTGGAAAAGCGCCCAGGCGAAAAGTAGTGCACTAAATCGTGCGCAACCAATCTCGCGTAGTCCAAAGGCTGTTGAGTAATCACCGCCACCCCAAACTCTCGGCCTTCGACTTCTCGCTGCTGTCCTATCGCTACTGCAGTTTGTCCTTTGGGGATTTGATTAAACGGAGAAGTTCGATCCCAGGCATAGAAATTGCTCCCTGGGCGTGCATCCAGTGGCGTTGAATCGCATAACTCTCGGGCTGCATTGCTCAGCGTCAAGCGCGTGCAATCGCCAATTGGCGCCACCCGGGCATAAAGGAAGCGCCCATCTTTTTGGATAGCAAACGTGTCGTAGGTAGCAAGGAACCACCCGGCATAGGCCACAATCGGCAAACAAAATGCAACGATGCACGCGCAAATGGATTTCCAGCTCACGCGGCGAGCAATCAAATAGGCCAACATGATGGCAATCACCGGAAGGGCAACGGTTCTGGTCAAGGTGGCAGCAGCTAAGAGGACACCGACAACGAGGCCAGACCCAAGGGTGAACCGTCGCCGAATAGCTACAAGCAGAGCGCCCACGATCAAAATGCTGAACAGCACCTCGGTCATCGCAACATGTTCGATAAGGATTTGATAACCATCGAGCAACATGGGGGCCGGAACGATCAGCGCCAGCCATACCGGAGCATTCAAGTGAAGCAGAGTGGAATACAAGATGATGGCCAAGAAGATAATGGCCAAGTGTTGAATCAGGGCAATGGTCCAGATCTCATGAGTCCACGACATCAGTCGCAAAAATGCTGAGTAGCCAAATGGTCGCGAGGTTGACAACTGACTCGATTGGGCAGCAATGAGATAGGTCTGCGAATCACCAAAGAACATCAGCAGGGGCCGATAGCCAACGAGGGCCACCACGCGCGGCACTAGGGCAGCAACAACCAACAAAGCAAAGGGAACATGTACCAGCCACGACGGTGGGGGCTTTCGGCTTTGTGCGCCAGCGCCTTCGGCTCCGATTAAGTCATCGGCATCAAGGCCGCCCTGTTGGGTGCGGGGAAGCATGGCTTAAGAGTGCCCTATCAATGGGTCCATACCAAGCACCAAGACCATGGCTCGCTTAGGCGAACGGGTGGATCATCAATCCGCTCGGCAACTTGGGCTCAAACCAAGTGGACTTTGGCGGCATGACTTCCCCGATGTCGGCAACTTCAATCAAATCAAGGACCGAAGTGGGTGGCATCGAGAAAGCAAGTGCAGCGCCTTCATTGACGAGGCGTTCAAGTTCATCCGTGCCGCGAATTCCGCCCACGAAACTTATCCTCTTACTTGTTCGTGGATCATCAATTCCTAGGATCGGTCCAAGGATTTGATTTTGCAACATGGAAACGTCAAGAAGTTCCAACGGGTTTGACGTATCTGCGGGTGCTTGGGTGAATCGGCAGCGATACCACTGACCATCGGCATACAAGCCGAATACATGTTGTTCAACCGGTGCAACTGCTGAGTCCACCTTTTCCATAATCACGATCTCTTCGAGGGCCGTGAAGAATTCTGCGAGCAACTGACCAGCCAAGTCGTTAACCACCCGGTTGTAGGGCATCACATTCACGCTGTCGTTAGGAACCAAGATGGCAAGGAACCCATCAAGCCCATCAGCAAACTCCAAACCCTTGACCGCTGGTTTGCTCGGCGGCTTTTCACCCTTGCGACGCTTGCGCACCACTGAGGCAGCTGCGCTGCGGTGATGGCCATCGGCAACGTAAGTGCGTGGGATGAATTCAAAGGCCTCAACAAGTTCAGCAAGCACACTTTGATCATCAATGAGCCATAGTTCGTGACGAATGCCGTCATCGGCGGTCACATCTATCAGCGCAGAGCCAGTCATCGCCTCAGAAATAATGCTGGCAATGACATCATCAGATCGATAGGTCAAAAACACTGGTTCGTCATGAGCGCTGACCGCATCAATGTGATTGACCCGGTCAAGTTCTTTATCGGGACGAGTAAATTCGTGGATGCGAATGTCCGTGCGGTCGTAATCATCAACACTTGCCGATGCAACAAGTCCGACTTGAACCAGCTCGCCCATCGTCTGACGGATGGCATACATCACCGGTGCTGCCTGGCGAACAAATGAGCCATCGTTTACGAGCGATTCAAGCGCAATGCGCGATTGCTCATAGGCCTGCGCACTGGCGGGATCAGATCCAGGTGGCAGATCAATCTCAGGTCGGGACACATGCAGGAACTGATTGCGTCCATTTGCCACCATGTGTGCGGCTTCTTCAGCATTCATCACATCGTAAGGAAGCGAAACGATGGTGTTTGCAACGGCGGGATTGACAGTAAGTGCCCTAAAGGGGCGAACAGCGACCATGACCCAAGGCTAACTAAGCCCTAATCACCATCACCGCGGAGTGTGCATGTTGGAGAACCGCCGCACTGACAGATCCGAGCATCAGGCCCTTGAACCCGCCACGACCACGAGATCCCACCACAGTCAGGACTGCCCCCGCAGATGCATCAATGAGTGCAGCGCTAGGACTGCCCTGCACCAAACGCTCAACAATTTCAACGGCGCCGTGGGTTAGGGCAAGGCTGGAAAGGGAAGTATTCAGCGTTACCCACCCTTGATCAACCTCGCTGTCTCGAATGCGATCAAAGTCCTGCCCTGAATTGATCAATGTGCCGGCGAAGGAGGTTGACCAGGCATGAACGAGAAGTAGTGATGTCTTCCGAAGCGCCGCCTCAGCAAATGCCAACTCAAGGGCGCGCTGTGAAGCAGGTGAGCCGTCGACGCCGACCACGACCGGTCCGGTTTGCACCGCATCAGCCTCACGTACTACGACCACTGGACACTGCGCGTGGCTGGATATTTGTTGGCTGGTGGAACCTAACACCAACCCACGCAAACCACCGCGACCACGCGAACCCACCACAATCATCAAAGCATCGTCAGCAAGGTCTAACACGTGTCCGGCAGGCGAGCCCGTACCAAGACTTCCTGTCACGCTGACCGAGGTTTTGCCGGCGGCTTCCTTGACAATGTCATCGAGCCAGTCTTGAGCTTGATGCTCCACCTCATGATTGACCTGCGCGTCTTGCACCATGTCAGGAACAGCACCAGCAACAGCCGGAGTTGCATGTACATCTGGCTGCCACGTGTGAGCAATCACGACCTGGGCGCCATGGCGTTGCGCCTGCGCGAGAGCCCAGTCAAGAGCCAGAACGGCTTGCTGCGAACCATCAACCCCAACAATGATGCGACTCATATCTGCCTGCCCTGTATTGCTAACCCGGATGTTGCTCCTAGTGTGTCGCATCGAATAGATCAAAGGGCGCCGGACAGCCACGAAGGCCCAAGCACATCCTTACTCCCACCCATCAGTCCCACAGTCCCTGACCAATCCGCCTGACCATCAAAAGTGCCTATGGGCTAACCTTTGATCACCGACGCGGGGTGGAGCAGCTCGGTAGCTCGCTGGGCTCATAACCCAGAGGTCGCAGGTTCAAATCCTGCCCCCGCTACTCAATGAGTCAGGCCCGGTCCTTTGTGGATCGGGCCTGACTTCTGTGTGCATTGAACGAGCCAGGATGTGGGAGGAAGACCGCGTAGCGGTCCGACGGTTCCTGCCCCCGCTACTACAGATCAAGAGTTGGCCCAACAGGGTCAGATGTTCATTGCTTCAAAGGTGTCTGCGAATTCACCCGCGCAAGAGTTCGGACTACTTTGCCTTCGTCGCCGATCGTGCATTGCGATCGAATGATTGTTGGTTCTCAGAAATCTCCGCGTACCGAACAACTGCCCATTCGGCCAATGCCGTGACAGGTTCAACCAGGGTCCGTCCCAATGGACTCAGCGCGTACTCCACTCGTGGCGGCACTTCAGGAAAGGCTGTTCGGGTGATGAGTCCGTCGCGCTCAAGTTTACGAAGGGTTAACGTCAACATGCGCTGAGAAATACCTCCAGTAGCCTCCTTCAACACCGAGAACCGCAGGGGCCCATCACTGAGAAGCTTGATCACCAGCAGGCTCCACTTATCGCCGAGGCGGTCAAACGTTCCCCGGATAACAGCGCACGCTGCTACATCTTGCGATGCGATCGATTCGACCGACACAGGAACCTCCATGTCACTTGGTGACAGCAATGTGCCTTTTGTAGGCACTAAAAAAACGGCTAGTGTTTGCAATGGTAACCAATAGTAACCATAACTCACTACCGTTGGAGAAGTTCAATGACCATCGCTCTTATCGTCACCGCCAGCTTGCTGGGATTTATCGCTACCGCATCAGGAATTCAAAAACTGCGCAAAGACCCGAAAGTTCTTGAGATGATGCACTCGGTGGGTGTGAAGGACAGCCAACTTCCGATCTTGGCCGGGCTTGAAATTGCTGGTGCTCTCGGTTTGCTCATTGGTATCTGGATCCCGCTCTTGGGTATCGCGGCCTCAATCGGGTTGGCCCTCTTCTTTCTTTCAGCTGTGGTCGCGCACGTACGCGCCAAGGATTCGGCCAAGGAACTCGCTGCTCCCCTCATCTTCGCGATTTTGGCACTGGCCATCGTCGCCCTCGAGCTTGGTCGCTGATGCCACACTTCACGGAAGCCGAGGTTGCTTACCTTCGCACCCAGCACCTGATGCGCTTTGCCACTGCATCCGCATCAGGAAGTCCTGACGTTGCGCCAGTGGTGTTTCAATGTGATGGAGACTTCATCTACACCGCTGGTTTTGATATCGCCAAAACGGTGCGGTACCGCAATATCAAGGAGAATCCCCGGGCCACCGTGGTCATTGACGACCTCGCGACCGTCAATCCCTGGGCACCCCGCGGGGTTAAGGTCATCGGCGCTTGTGCACTTGAGCAGTCCGATGATGGCCAGCGATTCAAAATCTCACCCGAGGTGATCATCAGCTGGGGCATCAACGACCCCAAGCCTGGAATCCCTGCGATGGAGCGCCGAGTAGTCGAGAAGTAAACCGCGCTAGTTAGTTACTTACTAAACGACGAATGGCCCCGACAAAAGTCGGGGCCATTCGTGTGAGGCAAAAATTAGAGAGCGCGAACGTTCTCTGCCTGAGGACCCTTAGGACCCTGAGTGATGTCGTACTCAACAGCCTGGTTCTCTTCGAGGGAACGGTAGCCATCTGAGGCGATAGCGGAGAAGTGGACGAACACGTCTGCTCCACCATCGGCCTGTGCGATGAATCCGAAGCCCTTTTCAGCGTTGAACCACTTAACGGTGCCTTGTGCCATGTTATTTATCTTCCTTATTTGGGACGAAACAAGCGCACACTGTGTGCACTTGTGCTGCGGCCGACGTCCTGACCTGCGCATGTGGTCGAAGTTAAATAACAACTAACACCGAGCGGGAGTTCGAAAACCAATTCTGAAACAGCAACTACAGCTACCTATAACGGTACGGGATGCGTAACCTGCCTCAAGCACCGGTAGGCAGAACAGGACATTGGGCTCAAAGTCAGCAGTCCTAGCCCCACACGGGCTTTGTCCTGCCCACAAGCCCCTACTGCCCAGGGTGCATCCGATCTAGCCTGACTAGAGGCGAACCCACCACTGGCTAATTGGCTTTTGAGTTATTTGCCTACTCATCGCTAAGAGGAGACCACCATGAGCACACTTGTTAAGCACACCACCCCCATGCCACTGGCCGAATGGGCCACTCGCGACCTTCCGGAGTTCTTTCGCGGATGGGATTGGACCGATGTCGGTACGTGGTTTGATCGCGACTCACTTCGCCTTGAGGAGTTTCGCGAAGACGGCGCGATGATCGTCAGAGCTGAAATCCCAGGCATTGACCCAGACAAGGATGTCGAGATCACGGTTTCGGAAGGAGCGCTGTGCCTTCGCGTTGAGCGCAGGTCCGAAACTGAGGATTCAGGCAAAGGCTTCTATCGATCCGAATTTCATTATGGTCAATTCACCCGTCGCATTCCACTGCCCGCTGGCACGACCGAGAAGGAAATATCGGCGAGCTATACCGATGGAATCCTAGAAATCAAGTTGCCAATAACCCAGACTCACAATGGCGCAACCAAGATTGAGGTCTTGAGGAAGTAGCAGCAAACTCATCGTCTTTTCATTCAATGAGTTTGATCTCTTGGTTCTACTCCTGATCCTCGTCGGCGTTGACTGTGATGTGGTGGCCGCCATACACCGTGGCAACCATTGCGCCATAGTCATCGCCCACGCGGGTGACCAAGCCAATGGCTGAACGCAGATTGCGCTCAGTTACAGCCTCACCGAGCAGGGACGTTGAGATATAGAAGTGGCCGTCGTTGAGGAAAGCCTTAACGTCAGCACATTTACGGTTTAGATTATTGATCTCCTCATACAGGCCCTTGACCGGCTTAAGGTCGCGAACAAGAAGGCTGAGGAGCCGAACCTCCTGGTCCTCAATGGTCAGCCACACCGGCGAAGGGTCCCCTTCGGCGCTCTTGCGCCATTCGCGCGTATTAATCAGGTAGTCGCCATCGTCATCTGGCTTGATCAATGTCACGTGCCCTTCACGATCTGCAGTCAAATTCAGGTACGTCATCACGGCATGGGACTCCAGAGCCGTGCGCTTACCAACTTGTCCTTTACACATTGAGCAGTTCCTTTCCACCGTTGAATGTCTGGGGAAGCAATTCTTTGAATTAGTAGCCGCGGGCAAACTCAACTAAAGCTTGAGCCGCTTCAATTGCATTGTTGTGATGGGTGCTGACGTGATCGTCTTCGACTGCACGTGCAACCCACTTGGTTTGACTGCGACGATGAACAATGCCAACACATTCATCATCGACTTTCACCGAGAATCCGCCCTCTTCGCGTTCCTCAAGTTCAACTTTTGCGTTGCCGCGTGAAAGCACCCGAATCTCACCTGGGTACAGAATCTTCATCATCTGTTCATGGGTGATATTTTCCGAAGGGTCCACCGGCGTCTTCAGCCGAGCCATCAACTCTGGACCGATATAGGTCAAGGCCTCAATCTCTTCCGCAGTCATCTCCTCCTGCCAACTCTCATCGACTTCTTCGTCGGGAAGCACAAACTCAAAGACTTCGGCCAAGCCAGCGCTTGCGGACGGATCGTGGATGAATTCACGCTCCGGTTCACCGTCAACTAAGCCTTGCTCCGATGGACTTGTAGCGCGCAACTGTGGATCGGTAAATCCGAACCACGCAGCAAAACTCTTGAGCACATGGCCCATGTTCCCTCCCTGTTTAGGACAACCGATCAGGATAGCACACATTAGAGCGAATATGCGCTAATACCCGAAACCTTAGCCCGAGGGTGCGACAATGCACCTATAGTCAGTTCCCGAAGGAAGGTGAACCAGTGCCCCGCAATCAGGACGAGCAGCACTCCAACCTTTCCACTGGCTCATCCCTTGAGGCCGAGGGGAAGAGGGCAATTCGCGATGCGCGAGCAGCTGGCGCATCGACGGCGCGGAGATTGCGTTCGCAGGAACTCTGGCGGGACGAATCAGGCCGAAGCCTCGAGGACTACCCACGCCCATCGGTGGCCGTTGATGTGGCGGTTTTGACGGTGCCTGATCCCTTGGACTTGGAACTGCGCTATTCCTCCAGTAGCCAGGAAATTGAATCTGAGGGCGGCCTGCACGTACTGCTTGTTCTCAGCGAAATCCGATCAAGTAATCAGCCAGTCAGCAAACCAAGTTGGTCACTGCCAGGCACCTTTCTCCATGAAGATGAGACCCTGATTCAGGCATCCAAACGAGCATTGCTTACTAAGGCTGGGATCAAGGGTTTGCATCCACGACAGCTTAAGGTTTTCGATGAGTTAAGACGCGATCCCCGGGGACGGGTCCTTTCAGTTGGGCACTTTGAACTGGTCAATTGGGAAAAGATCAGGCAAGCCGTGCTGTTTAATCCCGATATTCGTCTGCGAAGTGTGCGGTCCATCGCAGAAAGACGCACGCGGGTGCGCATTGACCACCGAGAGATCGTCAGCCAGGCCGCTGAACGAGTACAGGCGGACTATCGAAGTGTTCCCGATCCCTACCGCCTGCTGGCAGAGCCGTTCACCCTGAGGGATTTGGAATCACTCCACCGGGCCATTGACCCAGATGGGACACCGGCTAAAGACACTTTTAGGCGCCGCATGATGAACTACCTGATCGACACGGACGCCACGAGTTCGGGATCCATTGGCAAGCCGGCGCGACTCTTTGAAAACAATCCCTCACGCACCGGTAGAAATCGACCAACCTGAATCTGACTGTCGACGACCAAAACATTCTAAGACTGTCAGCGCCTGCGGGCTCCAGCGGTAAATCGCCGCTTGACCGTGGTGACGACCCAGTTCTAGGGCTGAGCGTTCGGACTCAAGCCCGGTTACGAGGAAGCCTTCTTCTCGCCATGCACCCTGCGGGTCGAAACCTGCGCAGTCCACAACGTTGAGTTCATCGGCTCGCAACTGTTCACGCAATGCTTGGTTGCGCAAGTCGTTGACCGAATCCGGCAGGGTGGACACCATCGGATTCCACGCCGTCAGGATGTAGGCATCAGTTTCAAACGGAAATAGGCCACTAACCGTGCCCTTGGCCGCTGGGATGATCTGGAAGTTATACGGCTCACCGAGGGTAAGGTGTGCATTGCTAAACAGCGACCAGACATTGGGGTTAAGCATTGGCGATCCCATGCGCTCAACCAATGCTAGGTAGCGACGGACTTCAGGAACATTGCCCCAGCGCGATTTGAAAACCTCACCCAGTTGGCCGAAATATTCCAGAGTTTCTTGGCGCGGTGACTGAAAGAGCTCAAACAACGGTCGGCCAGCTTCAAGATCTTCAACCACAGCTCGCAGATTGGAGATTTTTTCAG
>Ga0209499_1000626_pt1 | contig 25972 bp, 21 predicted proteins | sample C_130208_EF_Meta_FD_187306 | JGI IMG/M metagenome (GOLD analysis project Ga0209499, IMG submission 187306) | Freshwater microbial communities from Lake Croche, Canada to study carbon cycling - C_130208_EF_MetaG (SPAdes) (version 2) | ecosystem: Environmental > Aquatic > Freshwater > Lake... | reverse complement strand
GCTGGGAAAAAGTCGTTGAAATCCTTTCCAATCAATTTGCTGAAGGAGATCAACTTGATTTAGATGCAATAATATATTTAATTGGAGTGCAAGAATTGGGTAAATTCCAACAATTATTTAAAAAAGATGAAAAAGTCAACTTAATGCACATTGCAATCTGTAGATTGTTAGAGCCATATGGTTATTATGAATTCGAATTTTTTGACAAAGAAGGTTGGCCACATTACAAAGTAAAAGAAGAACTACCGCCATTAAAAGCCGGCGAACAAACCATTTTAATGAAAGATGCCATTGTAAACTATTTTGTTGAAAAAGAACTTATTGATTAAAGATCAATGATTTTTGATTTAAGATTTCTTCAAAAAACTTCCAACTTCCAACTTCCAACTTCCAACTTTTCCTTAAATTTACCACTTCAAAGTACGACCGATGATAGACAAGATTAAACAACATATAGAAGAAGCTAAAGCATTCAACGAAAAAAATAAGGAAGCTTTAGAGCAATTTCGAATCAAATATTTAGGTAGCAAAGGTTTATTGAAAGAGCTTTTTGCCGACTTTAAAAACATTCCAAACGACCAAAAGAAAGACTTCGGACAAGTAATCAATACCCTAAAAACAGTAGCCGAAGAAAAAGTAAAAACCATTCAAGAAGAGTTCGAACGCAAAGAAGAAATAAAAGGTTTTTATGGTGATTTATCTCGTCCAGGCGAACCTTTGGTTATTGGATCGCGTCATCCAATTTCTATTGTTAAAAATCAAATTATAGACATTTTTTCCACCATTGGTTTCAATGTTTCTGAAGGACCCGAAATAGAGGACGATTGGCATAATTTCACTGCATTAAACTTGCCAGAATACCATCCGGCACGCGATATGCAAGACACTTTTTTCATCCAAACGAATCCTGATGTTTTATTACGTACTCATACTTCATCAGTGCAAGTGCGCTATATGGAAGACAACAAACCGCCAATTAGAACCATTTCACCAGGAAGAGTGTTTCGTAATGAAGCCGTTTCGTCGCGTTCGCATTGTATTTTTCATCAAGTGGAAGGTTTGTATATTGACAAAGACGTTTCTTTTGCCGATTTAAAACAAACCCTTTTGTATTTCACCAAAGAAATGTTCGGAAGATCAAAAATACGTTTGCGCCCAAGTTACTTCCCGTTTACCGAACCAAGTGCCGAAATTGATATTTATTGGGGATTAAAAACCGAAACAGATTACCGCATTACCAAAGGAACCGGATGGCTGGAAATTGGAGGTTGCGGTATGGTTGACCCTAATGTTTTGAAAAATTGTGATATCAATCCAGATGAATTTTCAGGTTTCGCATTCGGAATGGGAATTGAGCGTATTGCTATGCTTCTTCATCAAATTGGAGACATCAGAATGTTTTTTGAAAACGATATTCGTTTTTTAGAGCAGTTTAAATCAAGTATATAATTATAGTCGAAAGTCAAAAGTCTTAAAGAAATTTTGAGACTTTTGACTTTTAAACTTTTGTATAATATGAAATCAGACATCATTATCCCTCAAGTAGAAAATGTTTTCCTAGCTGCCGTTCAAGAATGGAGCGACGACTTTATGGAAAAAGTTTGGTATGTTTATTTGGTAAACGACTCCGACTTTGATTTAGACAGCGTCATGGTTGTTTCTAAAGCTTTCGGAACTCTTGAAGGTGAAATGAAAAAAACATCGCTGTTGAGACATGCCTTTACTAAAGTTCCTGCGGTTTCGGTGGTAAAAATTGAAATGTTAGAAACCAGTGTGCTTCGATTGAATAACGAATTTATGGTTACTTATTTTACAGGAAGCACTTTATACGATAAAAAATTCATCTTTCGTGCTCAAACTATAACTCCCGATTATGTTGAAGAAGTGCCAATTTTGTTTGTGGATGGGGTAATTGTGAGGTAATTAGTTTTCATTCCTCTCAATCTAACTTTTCAGTTAATTTTTTGAAGGTATTTTTGGCATCTTTTCCTTCATACAAAATTGCGTAAACCGCATCAATAATAGGGGTAGCAGCTTTATATTCTTGGTTTAATTTGTAAGCACTTTTCACAGCATAATATCCTTCAGCTACCATACTCATTTCCATCATCGCTGATTTCACGGTATATCCTTTTCCAATCATGTTTCCAAACATTCTATTTCTAGAAAACACCGAATATCCGGTCACTAATAAATCGCCCAAATAAGCCGAATTATTAATGTTACGTTTCATTTTATGAACTTTTCGTATGAACTTCTTCATCTCACGAATGGCATTACTCATAATTACCGATTGAAAGTTATCACCATAACCCAATCCGTGAGCAATTCCTGCCGCAATAGCATAAATGTTTTTCAACATCGCTGCATATTCGGTTCCGATAATATCATCGGAAATTTTAGTTTTAATATAATTTCCAGCCAATACTTTCGCCACAACTTTTGCTTTCTTTGAATCGCCACAAGCTATTGTTAAATAAGAAAGACGTTCCAACGCAACCTCTTCTGCGTGACATGGACCTGTAATGACTCCTATATTTTCAAAAGGGATATCAAATTTTTTATTGAAATGTTCACCAACAATCAAGAATGTTTCAGGAACAATTCCTTTAATAGCAGAGAAAATTACTTTGTCTTGTAAACTAATGGTTAGTTTTTCCAACTCACTACTCAAGAAAGCAGACGGAATAGCAAAAATGATATAATCCGCATAAGCAAGCGCTTCATTGATATCCGAAGTCAGCTTGAGTTTATTGGTGTCAAATTCAACAGAACTTAAATAATTTGGATTGTGTTTGTATGCTTTTATATGATCAATTGCCGATTGGTTTCGCATATACCAAGCAATTTCATTAAGATTAACACACAACATCTTTGCAATCGCAGTAGCCCAACTTCCGCCACCTATTACTGCAAACTTTGGATTCTGATTCATTACTTGTTTATTTGATGTGCCAAAAATACTGAAATTTTATTTAAAGAGGAGCGCTTCCAAATTGTTATTGATAAAGAACTAACCCATTTGTTTAAAATAAATTTAACTTATAATTATGATTTCCAATACAATAACATCAATTTATACTCGTTGTTATTCTATATGATTTCAGTAATATTGATTTCATGTTTAGGTTAGTTATTAATTTTGTTTCGGGGTTAGAAAAAGGCGTTCAGGAACTATTTCTTGAATGCCTTTTTAGTATAACTATTTACTCTTCACTTAAACTAGTAACTCATTTCCACAATTTCTCTCACTTTTTCTATAGTGATATTTTGTTTTTCTCCCAAACCTTTCCAGCCTCTTTCTTCAAATCGATTTATAATAAAATCGGCAGTTTTTTCAATATTTTCTGCATTTTCAGAAATTTTAGTTTTCATTCCCATAATGTGAAAAAATTCAATTGTTTTTTCGATAGCTTGGTGTGCAATTTGTTCAACAGAATTCCCTTTAATATTCCAAACTCTTTCGCCATATTGTGCTAGTTTTTCCTTTTTGGTGTCAAACATTACTTTGTATAAATTAGGACCAATAATTGCCAAAGTTCTGGCATGATCGATTTCGTATAAAGCGGTAAGTTCGTGACCAATCATGTGTGTCGCCCAATCACTGGGAACTCCCTTTTGAATCAATCCATTTAATGCCATGGTTGCGCTCCAAACAAAATTGGAGGCTAACTTATAATCACCTGGATTTTCAACTACACTCGGACCAACTTCTATTAAGGTTTTCAAAATACTTTCCGAAAATCGATCTTGTAATATCGCGTCATGTTTATACGTTAAATATTGCTCCATTACGTGTGTAAATGCATCTACTACTCCATTTTGCAATTGACGTTTTGGCAACGAAGTAATTACTGTTGGATCTACAATGGAGAATTTTGGAAACAAAGCACTTCCGCCAAGTGTAAGTTTTTCATGAGTTGCTTCAATGGTCACTACGGCTCCCGAATTCATTTCTGAACCTGTTGCGGGTAAAGTCAAAACTGTACCAAAAGGAATGACTTTTGATAAATCAGTAAACAAAATACGTTTTCTTAAAATATCTGCTGCATCGCCTTCAAATTTTACTGCCGCTGAAATAAATTTCACACCATCTATCACGCTCCCTCCACCAACAGCTAAGATGAAATCGACTTTATGTTCTCTAATAATTTGAACAGCCTTCATTAAAGTTTCAAATCTCGGATTGGGTTCGATGCCGCCAAATTCGATAATTTCAAAACTAGAAAGTGCTGCTTTTACTTGATTGTAAACACCATTTTTAAAGATGCTTCCGCCACCATAAGCTAGTAAAACTTTAGCTTCTTTTGGAACTAATGTAGTAAGTTTTTCAGTTTGTCCCTTACCAAAAACATAATTGACCGGATTGTATAATTCGAAATTATTCATAATAAAATTATTTAGATTACAAATTTACAAAACGATTGAGCTAACTAGTGGTAAAGTATTGTTAAGTTTATTTTTTATATAAATTATTATGATCCACATATTCCCAAACTTTGTAGGGTAATAACGGACGAATATTTTTATTGTTTTTAATGCTTTCGCGAATAAAAGTCGAGGATAATTCGATAACCGGGGCACTTACTCTTTGAATTTTTAGATGATTCAAAAATTGCACGTCAATTTCACCAGAATTTAGTCTTGGATAAACGTAAATATAGTGATTTTCTAGAATGAATACATAGTTTTTCCATTTGTGAAATGAATTCAGATTGTCTTCACCCATGATCAAACAAAATTCATGTTGCGGATATTTATCTTTTAGATGCGCTAGTGTATTTACCGTAAAATTAGGTTGTGGTAATTTAAATTCGATATCTGAGGGCTTGATTTTTGGATAATCTTCGGTTGCTAAATTCACTAAATGCATGCGTTGGTAGTCATCAAGCAAAGTGTTTTTTTCTTTATGTGGATTATGTGGTGTTACGACCATCCATATTTGCTCTAAATCGGAATTTTCTGCCATGTGATTGGCAATAATCAAGTGCCCAACATGAATGGGGTTGAAGGTTCCGAAATACAATCCAATTTTCATATTTATTTATTTGAACACAGATTTTCACAGATAAATTTAATCAATCTGTGCTAATTTGTGAAATCTGTGTTTATAAAATCTTTTACCAATTCGTACGCATCTTGCTTCGCCACATCCAAATCATAATTTTTGATGACCTTATCAAATTGTGGAGCTGTAGCTAATTCAACGTGGGCTTTTGCAATGCGCATATTAATTTTATCATCCGTTTCAGTGGAACGTTCTTTTAAACGTCTTTTCAATTCGTCAACGCTTGGGGGTTTTACAAAAACGGCTAACGTTTCTTGAGAAAATTTTGATTTAATTCGTAATCCACCAGCCACATCTATATCAAATATTACGTTTTTACCCTTTGCCCAAATGCGTTCCACTTCAGTCTTTAAAGTTCCGTAAAAGTTATCGCGATAGACTTCTTCCCATTCTATAAAATCTTCAGCTTTGATGTGTTTTTTGAAATCGGCAATCGAAATGAAATAGTAATCTTTTCCATCAACTTCTTCACCACGAGGTTCACGAGTTGCCGCCGAAATTGAAAATTCTAAATTCAAATCGTCTTGCTGTAATAAATGCCTTACTATAGTGGTTTTCCCTGAGCCCGATGGCGCTGAAAATACTAATAATTTTCCTTTGGTCATGCTTAAGTTTTTTAGTCCTTAGTTTTTAGTCCTTAGTTTTTATAGTGATTAGAACTTAGTAATAAGAACTAACACCTATTTACTTACAAAACATTCAAAACCTGTTCTTTAATTTTTTCTAATTCATCTTTCATCATCACCACCAATTTTTGCATTTCGGTATGATTGGATTTTGAACCCATCGTATTGATTTCTCTCCCCATTTCTTGGGTGATAAAACCTAATTTTCTGCCGTTAGCTTCTTTCCCAGCAAGGGTTTCGATGAAATAATTCAAATGATTTTCTAAACGAACTTTTTCTTCAGTAATATCATATTTTTCAAGATAAAAAATCAATTCTTGTTCAAAACGATTTTGATCTACATTCAGTTGAAGTTCGTCTAAAGCTGTTTTCAATCTTGTTTTTACAGTTTCAATTCGTTCTTTATCAAATGAAATGGCTTCATTCATGAGCGATAATATATTTCCAATTCTATCTTTAAATTCTTTTTCTAAAGACAATCCTTCGTCCTTTCTAAAATTAGCAATATTTTCTAATGCTTCGTCAATAACTTTTTGAATTTCTTTCCACTCGTTTTCGTCAATTTCATCGCGTTCGGTTTTTAGAGCATCTGGCATTCTTACTGCCATTTTCATTAATTCGGTTTCATCCGCGTTTGGCAAAACCGCTTTCATCTGATTAATATATCCTTTTATAATAGGCACGTTAATTTTAGAAGAAGTTTCTTCTCCTGTAACTTCAATATATAAAGAAAAATCAATTTTTCCGCGCTCCAATCGTTGTGAAATTTGATTGCGTAAACCCAATTCCATTTCGCGATAAACTGATGGCATTCGGGTATTCAAATCTATACCTTTACTGTTTAGTGATTTTAATTCTACGGTTATTTTTTTGGTTTGTAATTGCAAAGATGCTTTACCATAACCTGTCATTGATTGTATCATTCGTATGTTTTATAAACTTCAAATATATGAAAAAGGTTGTAGTTGAAGAGTATTAGGCATTAGGTTTATTTTGAGTAACTAAATATACTCCAGTAAAAATTAACAAAGCTGAAAGTAATTTTACCAAATTCAATTCATCTTTCCCTAGACCAATGGCAAAAATGGTTGCAAAAAAAGGCTGCAAATAAACAAAAACAGCAATTGTAGTAGGGCTCAACTCCCGCATGGAAAGTAAGTTGAATAAATAGGTAATAAAAGTAGAAAAAACTACTACAAATCCAATTTTACAGAGTATATCCATTGGAATAATAGCCCATTGCACGGCCTGAAATTCATTCCATCCGAAAGGTAAAACCATAATAAATCCGAATGTATAAATCCATTTTACAAAAGTAAAAGCATTGTATTTATCCATTAATTTCTTAACGATTACTAAGTAAATACCATAAGAAAAGGCATTAGTAAAAACCAATAAATTACCTATAGTGGCGTTAGGGGAATTTACCACCGATTTTCCGTATAGAATTAAAGTTATGGTTCCGGTCAATCCCAAAAGCAATCCCAAAAGCATTCGTTTTTTCATACGCTCTTTAATGATGAATGCCGAAAGAACTAATACTATCATGGGTGTGGTTACCATTAAAACGGCACCCATAATCGGGGAGGTATAACTTAATCCTTTAAAAAAAGAAAGCATGTTTAAAGCCACACCAAAGAAAGCGGCAGCAATAATTCGAGGAAAATCTCCAAGTGCAATTTTTTCTTTTGGTCCGAAAATAGAAACTAACCAAAACAGAACCACCGAACCGCCAACACGCATTGTGATAAATCCGAATGGAAGAACGAATTTTGGCATTACATCTTTAGCAATAGTAAAGGTTACACCATAAATTATAGAAACTAATGTAGCGGCAAAAAGTGCCCAGGTTCTTCTAGACATTTTCTAATACTTTCATTACTTGTAAGATGTTTTGTTGCGAACTTCCGATGTAAATTTTATCATTAATGATAAAAACCGGACGACTCAAAAAAGTATAATGTTCTAAAATAAATTTTTTATAATCTTCTTCGGTCAACGATTTGTTTTTTAAATCCAACGATTTATAAAGTTGTGCTTTTCTGCTGAAAAGAGCTTCATAACTGCCAGAAAGTGTCTGCATATATTCTATTTCCCTTGCAGTTATTGGATCTTGTTTTATATCATGATATATCAAATGGGTACTTTTAGGCAATGATTTTATGATTTTTCTACAAGTATCACACGAAGCTAAATAATATATTTTATTTGTCATTGGGTTTTTTTTGCAAAGAAAATTCATTTGAAACATATAATCTGTATTATACAAAAAAATAATCGTTGTTTAAATGGAATTTAAAATGAAAATTATATAATTTACATAATCTTAGTACATTTGCAAAAAGAAACCAACCAATGAAATTCAATACTAAAGTAATACACGGTGGTCAACACCATGAAAAAGTAACAGGAGCAGTAATGACTCCTGTTTTTCAAACCTCTACTTATACTCAAACTAGTCCAGGGCAACCCGTTGGCGATTATGAATACAGTCGTGCTGCAAATCCAACGCGTCAAGCTCTTGAAGATGCTTTGGCATCCATTGAAAACGGAGCAAGAGGTTTGGCATTTGCATCCGGTTTAGCAGCCACCGATTGTTTATTACGAATGTTTAAAGTTGGAGATGAAATTATTGCAATGGATGATTTATACGGAGGAACGTACCGATTATTCACCCGTTTATATAAAGATAGCGGAATTAAATTCCATTTTGTAGACATGAATGATTTGGAAAAATTCCAATCTTTGATAAATGAAAATACTAAAATGGTTTGGGTAGAAACACCAACCAATCCATTAATGAAATTAGCAGATATTCAAGAAATTGCTAAAATCACAAAAAAACACAATCTACTTTTTGCAGTCGATAATACTTTTGCAACCCCTTATTTGCAAAAACCATTGGATTTGGGTGCTGATATTGTAATGCATTCGGCTACAAAATATCTTGGCGGACATTCCGATGTTATAGCTGGTGCATTAATTATAAAAGATAAAACATTAGGTGACGAGTTGCACTTTAAGCAATTTGCTACTGGCGGAACTCTTGGGCCGATGGACAGTTATTTGGTATTGAGAGGTATAAAAACATTGCATCTACGAGTGCAAAGACATTGTGAAAATGGAATGAAAGTTGCCGATTTTTTAAGTAATCATCCCGAAGTTGCATCCGTGTATTACCCTGGATTACCCGACCATCCGCATCATGATATTGCTAAAAAGCAAATGAGTGGTTTTGGCGGAATGGTTTCCTTTACATTCACTTCAGGAAAAAAAGCTGACTCGATTTCGTTTTTAGAAAAACTAAAAGTATTCACTTTAGCAGAATCTCTCGGAGGTGTTGAATCATTAGCTAATCATCCGGCTTTAATGACTCATGCCTCTATTCCAGAACATAAAAGACTTGAAGTTGGAATTACAGACGACTTGGTAAGACTAAGTGTAGGTGTAGAAGATATTGCAGATTTACTTGCAGATTTAGAACAAGCATTCCGTTAACAAAAAAGAAAAAGGATTAATTGAAGTAATAAATATAACCTAAGTTAAGACCAACACACCAGTCATTACTTTTATTTTCTTTATAAATGGCTTTATTAGGATTTAATCCATCCACCCAATCAGAAAAGAAATATTGACCTTTTAATTCAGCAAAAAGAGAATGATAATCAGATAGTTTATATCTTGTTCCAATAGATCCAGTTAATGATGCCACGGTCATGCTACCATTTCTATATCCTCCAAAATATTTTTGAGGTGTAGTTATAGATGTGCCTAATCCTCCTAATGTAGATCTACTAGTTACACTTACATAATTAATTTGGGGACCAAAGCTTATATAGGGACTTAAACTAGCTCCCCCATTATAATCATCTGTTTTGAATGGGTAATATTCTACTTGAAATCCAATAGAGCTAAAAGAGGTCGAGCCATACATTCCTCTTAGTTGATTGGCAAATAAAGTATTGCTTGATGGGTCAACATATTTACCATAATGTTTAAAATCTGCCTTGGTGTAAAACAATTCCAATCGTAACTTAAAATTATCTTGAAGCCCATTAAAATTATTTATAGTTGATAAATAATAGGAAGCTCCTATAGTATATCCATTATTTTTTTCAAAATTTTCAAAATTACCTCTCTCACCATAATCGGACTTAAAGAATACAGGTCCCGCAAAAACGCCAATCTCTGTATAATTTCCTCCATAACCATTTTGTGAGTACATAGAAATAGAAATTATAAAAACACAAATAAATAGAATTGCTTTTTTAAACATAAAATGTCCTTTATTTTAAAATAATTAACAAATATATAAAAACATCAATCACTTATAAAAGAAAATAAAAAAAACTTATATAACTACAAAAAAAAATAAAAAAAGTTATAAATCTCGCCGTTTATTTTATTAAATATTAAAAAAAGCAGTTTAAATATTTTTTTAAGATTTAAAAAAAATTATGTCATTATTTTTATAAAATGTATCTTTGTAGAATATTACGAAAACGTTTTCTTAAAAAATTAATATTATAATTTATGTCACAAAGTATTAACGCATTTATTGATCTAGTTTCACAAAGAAATAGCAACGAACCAGAGTTTATGCAAGCAGTTAAGGAAGTTGCCGAAACAGTAATTCCTTTTATTGAAGAAAATAAAAAATACCAAAACAAAATGCTTTTGGAACGAATGGTAGAGCCAGAAAGAGTTATTATGTTTAGAGTAGTCTGGGTTGATGATTCAGGAAAAACTCAGGTAAACAGAGGTTACAGAATTCAAATGAACTCTGCAATTGGACCTTATAAAGGTGGAATTCGTTTCCATCCAACAGTAAACTTAAGTATTTTAAAATTTTTAGCTTTTGAACAAACCTTCAAAAACAGTTTAACTACATTGCCAATGGGCGGTGGAAAGGGTGGAGCTGATTTTGATCCAAAAGGGAAATCGGATAATGAAATTATGAAATTTTGTCAAGCATTTATGACGGAATTATCTAAACACATTGGTGCAGATACTGACGTTCCTGCAGGAGACATTGGTGTTGGAGGAAGAGAAGTTGGCTACATGTTTGGTCAATTTAAAAGAATAAGAAATGAATTTACAGGAGTTTTAACCGGAAAAGGAATCTCTTTTGGAGGGTCATTAATCCGTCCTGAAGCTACAGGATATGGTGATGTATATTTTGCACAAAGTATGCTTGCTACAAAATCAGACAGTTTCGCAGGAAAAACAGTAGTAGTTTCTGGCTCTGGAAATGTGGCGCAATATGCTACAGAAAAAGCAACTCAGCTGGGTGGAAAAGTAGTAACAATGTCTGATTCATCAGGATATATTTACGATGCAGATGGAATTACCACTGAGAAATTAGCTTATGTAATGGAGATTAAAAACGTAAATTATGGAAGAATTTCGGATTATGTAACTAAATATCCAAATGCAAAGTTTGTAGCTGGAAAACGTCCATGGGAAGTAAAATGTGATGTAGCTTTGCCATGTGCCACTCAAAACGAATTGAATGAGGATGAAGCAAAAACATTGGTAGCTAACGGATGCATCTGTGTGGCAGAAGGAGCTAATATGCCTTCAACTCCTGAAGCAATGCACGTTTTTCAAAATGCTAAAATTCTATTTGCTCCCGGAAAAGCTTCGAATGCAGGAGGTGTTGCCACTTCTGGTCTTGAAATGTCACAAAATTCTTTACGTTTAAGTTGGACTTCAGAAGAAGTTGATGAAAGATTAAAAAGAATTATGTCAGATATACATGCATCTTGTGAAAAATACGGTAAAGATGCTTCCGGTTATATTGACTATGTTAAAGGCGCAAATGTTGCAGGTTTTGTTAAAGTAGCTGATGCAATGTTAGCTCAAGGAATTGTGTAAACTTACAAACTAATTTCTAGATAGACCTTCTCTTAATTTTTTAAGAGAAGGTTTTTTTATTGGTTTATATGAAAATAGATATAATTTCGTTTTATAGTATATTTGTAATAAATAATTTATTAGAATGTTCAAGACGATTTTAAATACCATAATTTTTTTTAGTTGTATATGTGGCTTTTCTCAAAGCAATCAATTATGGAAAAGTTATTTTTCATACAATACAATCACAGATGTTTCCGAATCAGCACAAAATATATATGCTTCATCTGAAAACGCTTACTTTTCTAAAAATTTTAATACCACTGAAATCAAAACAACTACATCAGTAGATGGACTGAAAGCGGCAACAATTACGGCACTATATCACAGCGATACTTATAACAAAACATTTGTGGGGAATAAAAATGGTTTGTTATTAGTTGTAAATCAAGATGGTTCTATTTTATATAAAAAAGGAATTATAGATGAAGTTCCCGTCCCTTCTCTTATTAAAAAAATCAATCATTTTCTAGAATTTAATGGAAAGTTATACATTTCATGTGATTACGGAATTTCAATTTTTGACTTAACTACTTTCGAATTTGGTGACACCTATTATATGGGTCCACAAGGAACTTATGTTTCTGTACAACAAACCTGTGTGTCTAATGGATTTATTTATGCTGCAACGAAAGGAAATAGTTCTGGAAGCGGTATTCGAAAAGCCAATCTATCCAATCAATTTTTAGATGATTATAACCAATGGGTGGATCAAACAGGGGGTGAATGGAATGGTGTTGTTGCTATAGGAAATCAGGTAGTTGCCATGCGAAATGACGGTATGCTCTTTAAATCAAATGGAACACCTTTTATTCAATTTTTCCAACTTCCAGAGCCAGGAATAGATATTAGAGTTAACTCCGATAATGTTATTGTAACAACCAAAAATCATGCCTATGTTTTTAATTTTGCGTTACAACAAATTATCCATATTATTAGTAATCAAGTAACAAATGAAGTTGTAACGTTTACTTGCGCAACGATTATTGATTCAAATATTTATATAGGTACAAATGAAAAAGGAGTAGTAGTTACTTCAATTTCAAATCCAACTATTTTTGATGAAATCCTGCCAAGTGGTCCAATCTATAATAACATTTTTAGATTAAAAAAAACGTCTAATAAATTATGGGCAACTTACGGAGGATATGATGTAAATTCTGTTCCAACTCCTGATAATTCTTATAAACCAATTAGCATTTACAATTCTCAAACAGGATGGAGTTCCATTCCTACCACTCAATTGCAAGGCGCATTATCACTTACTGATATCATTTCCAATCCAAAAGATGAAAACGAAGTTTATGTTTGTTCTTTTCAAAGCGGACTTTTGAAAATAATAAATGGAGCGGTAACAACATTATTTAATGAAACTTCTGCTCCACCAAATGGTCCCGAAAGTCAACAATGGGTTCCAACAATTCCGAATTATATTTCGGTAAGAATAAATGGAGCCGCATTTGACAGCAAAAACAATTTATTTGTTACCAATGCAATAGTAAACAAGCCCTTGAAGGTTTTAAAATCCAATTCTCAATGGCAAAGTTTTAATATTACAAATCAACTAGTTGATCCCTTTTATGAAAGTTATGGAAAAATAGCTATAGATAAAAATGACACCAAATGGATTCCTTCTTTTAGAGCAAATGGACTAATTGCCTTTAATGAAAAGTATAATAATAAAATTATTAGAATTAAAACAGGAACTGAAGGTAATCTGCCTTCGATTTCCCTTCGATGCGTTGCTTTAGACACTAAAAACCAACTTTGGATAGGAACGACAAATGGTTTAAGAATAATTTCATCTGTAGATTCATTTATAACAGAAACAGAAATTCAGACCAAATCTATAATAATTTTAGAAAATGATTTGGCTCAAGAATTATTTTACGATCAATTTATTACCGATATTGCCGTAGATGGAGCTAACAGAAAATGGGTTTCAATCGCAGAATCGGGAGTTTATTTGGTTTCTTCAAATGGTCAAGAAACTATTTATCATTTTACTAAAGATAATTCACCGCTTCCTAGCAATAATATTAATGACATAGAAATAGACGATGTAACAGGCGAAGTTTTTTTTGCTACAGATAACGGTATGGTTTCTTTTAAAGGAATTTCAACCCGAGCAAGTGAAGATTTGACTAGTGTTTACGTATATCCAAATCCGGTGCGCCCTGAATTTCAAGGAACGGTTAAAATTTCTAATTTAACCAACAAAGCTACTGTTAAAATAACCGATGTAGAAGGAAATTTAGTATTTGAAACTACATCTGAAGGAGGCACAATCGAATGGGACACCACAGCTTTTGGAAAATATAAAGTAGCTTCTGGAGTTTATTTAATTTTAATTTCTGCTCAAGACGGAGTTGAGGCTACAATTAAAAAAGTAATGATTATCAGATAATGTTAGTCAATACCAAAGCCATTGTAATTTCATCATTAAAATATCAAGAAAAAAGCTTGATTGTAAAGTGTTTTACCCAATCAGACGGGCTGAAAAGTTATTTCGTTCCAAGTGCGTATTCTGGAAAGAAGTCCAATCAAAAAATAGCGTATTTTCAACCGTTAACCATTCTTGAAATTGAAGCTAATCATAAGAACAAAGGTACTTTAGAACATTTTAAAGAAATAAAATTAGCCACAGCTTTTCAAACCATAAATACCGATATCCTAAAAAGTACAATGGTAATCTTCTTGTCTGAAATGTTACATTACAGCATTCAAGAAGAAGAAAAAAACGAAGATTTATTTACATTTTTAGAAACGGCTTTAATTTGGTTAGACACACACGATGAAACCTCTAATTTTCATTTAATTTTACTATTAGAAATTACAAAATTCCTTGGTTTTTTCCCTGATATTTCCGAAATTGATTTTAATTTTTTCGAAATGACAAACGGAATTTTTTCGCCATTCCAAGGAATAAGTTGCCTTTCGGAACACGAAACTTTTTTGTTCAAAAAACTAATCAATTTAAAATTTGATTCTAATCAAAAAATTTTCGCTGGAATTGAACGTCAAATGATTCTTAAAATTCTTCTTGATTATTATTCTATTCATTTAGACGGATTTAAAAAACCAAAATCGCTTGAGGTTTTAAAAGAAGTTTTTTCTTAAAAATAAATTCAAAAAATGCGCCGCGGACGTTTGTATAGTTTTAATACCTTTGACTTTTAATTTAACCCAAATGAAGAAATTATTTTTCCTTTTCTTTTTCGCAACCCCATTTTTCGCAACCGCGCAACAGAAATATATTTTAGAAAAGGACATCCATTATTATGACGAAATCACCAATAAAAAAGATACATATGCAGATTCTCAATGTACTCTTGATTTTTATTATCCCGAAAATAAGAAGGATTATGCAACAATCATTTGGTTTCATGGTGGCGGATTAACAAAAGGTAAAAAACAAATTCCAAAAGCATTGATGGATAAAGGATATGCCGTGATTGGTATAGAATACAGATTATCGCCAAATGTTACAGCTCCATCTTATATTGAAGATGCTGCGGCTTCAGTTGCCTGGGTGTTTAATAATATAGAAAAATATGGAGGAAATAAAAAACTAATATTTGTTTCTGGACATTCAGCAGGTGCTTATTTGGGAACAATTATTACTATGGACAAGTCGTATCTAGCTAAATATAACATTGATCCGATGGAAATTGCAGGATTAATTTCTTTTAGTGGACAAGCCATTACGCATTTTACAATTCGAAAAGAGCAAGGAATTAAAAGCACACAACCAACAATTGATAAGTATGCTCCAATTTTTTACGTTCGAGAAGAAACTCCACCAATTTTACTCATAACAGGCGATCGCGAAATGGAATTATTAGGACGTTATGAAGAAAACGCCTATTTCTTTCGAATGATGAAATTGAATAAAAATAAAGATATCCGACTTTATGAATTGCAAGGATTTGACCATTCTGGAATGGCAGAACCAGCTTATCCTTTATTATTAAATGAAGTGGAAACGATTTCAAAAAAAATTATTGAAAAGAAATAAATTGACATAATTAGTAAATAATATTCCTCTTAATCGCTTCATTTCTAATCAAAACTTCAACTTTCGACTTGATGACTTTATGACTTTCGACTTAATTTTACTACTTTCGCAAATTGATTTAAGAATACGACAAAATGAGCACAAAATTCAAGGAATACAAAGGACTTGACCTGCCAACGGTAGCGTCAGAAGTTCTAAAATTTTGGAAAGAAAATAACATCTTTGAACAATCAGTAATGTCACGAGAGGGAAATACTCCTTTCGTTTTTTTTGAAGGACCTCCTTCGGCAAACGGGTTACCAGGAATTCACCACGTGATGGCACGTGCTATTAAAGATATATTTTGTCGTTATAAAACTCAAAAAGGGTTCCAAGTGAAGCGAAAAGCGGGTTGGGACACACACGGATTGCCAGTAGAATTGGGAACCGAGAAAGAATTAGGCATTACCAAAGAAGACATCGGAAAAACCATTTCAGTAGAACAATATAACGAAGCATGTAAGAAAACCGTAATGCAGTATACTGACGTTTGGAACGATTTGACCGAAAAAATGGGCTATTGGGTAGATATGGAAGATCCGTATGTGACTTACAAATCCAAATACATGGAAACCGTTTGGTGGTTGTTGAAACAAATTTACAACAAAGATTTATTATATAAAGGCTACACCATTCAACCGTATTCTCCAAAAGCTGGAACCGGCTTATCTTCTCACGAAGTAAACCAACCTGGAAGCTATAGAGATGTAACCGATACAACTATTGTTGCTCAGTTTCTTACTGAAAAAGATACTTTGCCTGAATTTTTAAAAGCTTACGGAGAAATTTATTTCTTGGCTTGGACGACAACACCTTGGACATTACCTTCTAATACTGCTTTAACGGTTGGTCCAAAAATTGATTATGTTTTGGTGGAAACTTTTAATCAATACACATATCGTCCGACGAAAGTAGTTTTGGCTAAAAATCTTGTCGTAAAACAATTCGGAAAAGGATTTTTTGTTTCTGTTGAACCATCTGATTTTGAAAATTTCAAAGAAGGGAATAAAAATATTCCGTATCAAATACTTGCCGAATGTAAAGGTGCTGATTTAGTAGGAATTCGTTACGAGCAATTAATGCCATTAGCTTTACCGTATCAAAATCCTGAAAATGCTTTTCGAATAATTGCGGGAGATTTTGTTACCACCGAGGATGGAACCGGAATTGTGCATACGGCGCCAACTTTTGGGGCAGATGATGCTAAAGTAGCCAAAGAAGCAACACCTGAAGTGCCGCCAATGTTAGTTTTAGACGAAAATGGAAATCCTTTTCCTTTGGTTGATTTACAAGGTAAATTTATAAAAGGATTAGGCGATTTATCTGGTAAATACGTTAAAAACGAATATTACAACGATGGCGAAGCCCCAGAACGCTCTGCCGATGTAGAAATTGCTATCCAATTAAAAGAAGAAAACAAGGCGTTTAAAGTCGAGAAATACGTACACAGTTATCCACATTGTTGGAGAACCGACAAGCCCATTTTATATTATCCGTTAGATTCTTGGTTCATCAAAGTTACCGAAATCAAAGATAGAATGTTTGATTTGAACGAAACCATCAACTGGAAGCCCAAAGCAACAGGCGAAGGCCGTTTCGGGAATTGGCTAAAAAATGCCAACGATTGGAATTTGTCACGTTCAAGATATTGGGGAATTCCATTGCCAATTTGGAGAACCGAAGACGGAACCGAAGAGTTGTTAATAGGTTCTGTGGAAGAATTATATTCAGAAATCGAGAAATCAATCGCAACTGGTTTTCAGTCCGAAAATCCTTTTCAAGGTTTTGAAATTGGAAATATGAGCGAAGAAAACTACGATTTAGTCGATTTACATAAAAATGTAGTTGATAATATTGTGTTGGTCTCTCCCTCTGGAAAAGAAATGAAACGCGAATCTGATTTGATTGACGTATGGTTTGATTCGGGCGCAATGCCTTATGCACAATGGCATTATCCGTTTGAAAACAAAGAAAAAATTGACGAAAATAAAGATTTTCCAGCTGATTTTATTGCAGAAGGTGTAGATCAAACTCGGGGTTGGTTTTATACTCTGCACGCAATTGGAACTTTAGTTTTTGATAGAATTGCCTATAAAAATGTAGTATCTAATGGTTTGGTTCTAGATAAAAATGGACAAAAAATGTCTAAACGTTTAGGAAATGCTGTTGATCCATTCACCACTTTATCCGAATACGGTCCTGATGCCACACGTTGGTATATGATTTCTAATGCCAATCCTTGGGATAATTTAAAATTTGATTTAGAAGGGATTGCTGAGGTTCGTAGAAAGTTTTTTGGAACAATTTACAATACGTATTCGTTTTTTGCTCTATACGCAAATATTGATAAATTCACTTATTCAGAAGCAGAAATTCCTATTAACGAACGACCAGAAATTGACCGATGGATTTTATCAGAATTGAATACTTTGATAAAAAATGTAGATGAATATTATTTTGATTACGAACCAACTAAAGCAGCAAGAGCAATTTCTGATTTTGTTCAAGAAAATTTAAGCAATTGGTACGTTCGTTTGTGCCGAAGAAGATTCTGGAAAGGAGAATATGGAACAGATAAAATTGCGGCCTATCAAACGTTGTATACTTGTTTAATAAATGTAGCTAAATTATCGGCACCAATAGCGCCTTTTTTTATGGATCAATTGTATTGCAATTTAGTAAACGCTACTGGAAGTGAAGATTTTACCAGTGTTCACTTGGCTTTATTTCCGGTTTCGGTTGAAAACTTTGTTGATAAATCGTTGGAAAGCAGAATGATGAAAGCACAGACGGTTTCATCTCTCGTTTTATCACTTCGAAAAAAAGAAATGATAAAAGTGCGTCAACCTTTGCAAAAGATAATGATTCCGATACTTGACGAGAATCAGCGTTCAGAAATTGAAGCGGTTTCAGACCTTATAAAAGCCGAAGTAAACGTAAAAGAAATTGAACTTTTAGACGATGCCTCGGGTGTTTTAGTGAAGCAAATTAAGCCAAATTTTAAAGCACTAGGACCACGCTTTGGCAAAGATATGGGATTGATTTCTAATGCAATACAATTATTTTCACAAGAACAAATCAACGAAATAGACACTAAAGGAGAATTGTCGCTTGTTATTTCAGGAAAAAGTATAATTTTAACATCCGAAGATGTAGAAATATCTTCACAAGATATTCCGGGTTGGCTTGTCGCAAATTCAAATGGAATTACAGTAGCTTTAGATATCACTATTTCTTCCACATTGAAACAAGAGGGAATTGCAAGAGAATTAGTAAACCGAATTCAAAACATTAGAAAAGAATCTGGATTTGAAGTTACTGATAAAATTAAAGTTCAAGTTCAGCGTAATGGCGAATTAGAGCAAGCAATTAATAATAACAAAAACTATATCAAAGACGAAACTTTAACAGAAGAATTAAATTTTGTTGATAATTTAGAAAATGGTATAGAAATTGAATTTGATGAGATAAAAACAATAATATTAATTTCAAAATAAAAGAAAGATGATTCAAGAAATGATGAGATACTCTGATGCCGATTTGGCAGAGTTTAAGGACATTATCTTAAATAAAATCGAAAAAGCACAAACTGATTTAGAGTTAATCAAAAGTGCTTACATGAATGATTTAAATAATGGAACTGATGATACATCACCAACATTTAAAGCATTTGAAGAAGGAAGTGAAACCATGAGTAAAGAAGCAAACTCACAATTGGCAATACGTCAGGAGAAATTTATTCGTGATTTAAAAAATGCTCTTTTCCGTGTAGAAAACAAAACGTATGGGGTTTGCAAAGTAACTGGAAAGTTAATAGGTAAAGAGCGACTAAAGATTGTCCCTCATGCTACAATGAGTATTGAAGCAAAGAATTTACAACGATAATTACTATTTGTAATTTGGTATACAACGCTCCAAAAAAGGAGCGTTTTTTATTGAAAAATAATTCTATTTTTGCACAACAAAAACAAATAAAATGAAACTTAAAAATTCGGCATTTATTATCTTTTTGATATTAGTTATTGATCAATACTCCAAAGTATTTGTAAAAACGAATTTTATTTTAGGAGAGGAAGTAAAGGTCTTTGGTTGGTTTAAATTTTTATTTATTGAAAACGAAGGTATGGCTTGGGGAACTGTTATTCCCGGGGAATATGGAAAATTAGTTCTTACTGTTTTTAGAATTATTGCCATTTGCGCAATAGGTTATTGGCTTTGTGATTCTACTAAAAAAGAAAAATCAAATTACCTACTCGTTGCCATTTGTTTAATTTTTGCTGGAGCTATGGGCAATATTATTGATTCTGTGCTTTATGGAGTAATGTTTGATGACAGTCACAATCATCTAGCCACATTTTTTCCAAAAAATCATTATGGAACTTGGTTTCACGGAAAAGTGGTCGATATGTTTTATTTTCCTTTTATTGAAAATTATATAATGCCGAGTTGGATTCCATTTATAGGGGGAAAAGAAGTAACTTTTTTTAATGCCATTTTTAATGTAGCCGATTTTTCTATTTCTGTTGGAGTTGGAATCTTAATTTTTTTTAACAAAAAAGCATTTGCTCAAAACCCAACTTAAATACGAATAACCTAAAGCGGTCTTGAAGCCAATTCAAAACGTAACTATATTATTAGGAGTTACGCAAAAATTCAATTGAATGTCATTATCAAATACATCTTCAATTTTTTCTTCAGCTTCAAAGAAAGACAAACCAATTTTTACAGTTTTTGGTTTGCATTTAGCTAAGAATTTATCGTAAAATCCTTTTCCATAACCCACTCTATTTCCTTTTATATCAAATGCTAACAGCGGCACAAAAACCACATCAATTTTAGCAACAGGAACTTCTAATCCATAAATGGGTTCTGAAATATTATATTCGTTTTTCTTAAATTTTGTATTGTCTGTCAAAAGATAATGGGTCATTTCTAAAGAAGTAAAATCACTTTTAGAAACCACAATTTCTTTGTCTTTTCCTTGTAAAATATGCAAAATAAATTTGGTATCGATTTCTTTTTGTTCTTTAATAGACAAGAATAAATGATAATACGTTTTATCCCAAATATTTAGTTGAAGCAAATGATTAGCAATTCTAAGTGACTTTTCCTCAATTTTAGATGAAGAAAGGGACTGTCTTAAATCTTTATACTTTTTTCTTAACTCCTTTTTAAACATATAGTAAATATAGAAAAATATCAATTTGGTTTATGTAGAATTTAAAGTTAAATTTGTTTGAAGTAAAATTACAGAAATCTATTTTCTTTATTTTTTGCTCTATTTTCCTAAAACAATGAACAATCCCTCTCTAGAACTTCAAATACAAACGTTACCCGATAATCCCGGAGTATATCAATATTATGATAAAGAAGGAAAAATTCTGTATGTTGGGAAAGCTAAAAACCTAAAAAAACGTGTTTCTTCTTATTTCAATAAAATTCATGATACGGCCAAAACCAATGTGCTGGTTAAGAAAATTGCAACCATCAAACACATTGTTGTTTCGAGCGAACAGGACGCACTTTTATTAGAAAATAATTTAATAAAAAAATTGCAACCTCGATACAATGTTTTACTTCGTGACGACAAAACTTATCCGTGGATTTGTATTAAGAAAGAACCGTTTTCTAGGATATTTCCAACACGAAGAATCGTAAAAGACGGCTCTGAATATTTTGGACCTTACACCAATTTCAAAACTGTGAATACCATATTAGAGTTAATAAAAGAATTGTATCCGCTGCGAACATGTAACTATGATTTGACCGAAGCCAATATCAATTCGGGTAAATATAAAGTGTGTTTAGAATTTCACATTGGAAATTGCAAAGGCGGCTGTGAAGGTTATGAATTATTAGAAAATTATCAAAAACAAGTTGATGCTATTCGCGAAATTCTGAAAGGGAATTTCAAAGAAAGTTTAAAAGATTTCAAAATAAATATGCTTCATTTGGCTCAAGAAATGCATTTTGAAGAAGCACAAAAGATAAAAGAAAAAATTGAAGTTCTAGAAAATTACCAATCAAAATCCACGATTTTAAATCCTAAAATATCTAATATTGATGTATTTTCTATTGTTTCTGACGAATTCGTTGCTTATGTTAATTTTCTTCAAATAGCACACGGAGCTATAATTCGATCGTACACTTTAGAACTAAAAAAGAAATTAGAAGAAACGGATGAAGAACTTTTAGAGCTAGCGGTAGTAGAACTTAGGGAACGTTTTCAGTTGCTTTCTCGCGAAATAATTTTGCCATTTCCATTAGATTTTGGAGATAAAATAAAAGTTACCGTTCCACAATTGGGTGACAAAAAGCAAATTTTAGAATTATCCGAACGTAATGCTAAATATTACCGATTGGATCAATTAAAACAAATTCAGATTGTAGATCCAGAACGCCATACCAATAGAATTATGGCGCAGATGCAAAAAGATCTACGTTTGTCGGTGGAACCACGACATATAGAATGTTTTGATAATTCCAATATTCAAGGAACCAATCCTGTTGCGGCTTGCGTAGTTTTCAAGGATGGAAAACCATCTAAAAAAGACTACCGCCATTTCAATATAAAAACCGTTGAAGGCCCAAATGACTTTGCTTCTATGGAAGAAGTAGTTTACCGAAGATACAAACGAATGTTAGACGAATTTCAACCATTGCCCCAATTAATTATCATTGATGGTGGAAAAGGACAACTTTCTTCCGCATTAAAAAGTATTGACGATTTGGGATTAAGAGGTAAAATTGCAATAATCGGAATTGCAAAACGTCTGGAAGAACTCTTTTACCCCGGAGATTCGGCACCTTTATATCTTGATAAAAAGTCTGAAACACTAAAAGTCATTCAGTTTTTGCGGAACGAAGCACACCGATTCGGAATCACATTTCATCGTGATAAACGCAGTAAAGCCGCGCTAAATTCATCGATAGAAGAAATTCCAGGAATTGGCGAAAAAACGATGTTGACCTTAATAAAATACTTTAAAAGTGTTAAAAGGTTGAAATCTACCACTGAAAAAGAAATTTCTGCGGTAGTAGGTGTTTCAAAAGCAAAAAAAATTTACGACTTTTACCATAAAATCGACAACTAATATTTGAAGCGAATGGTAAAGGTGTTCTTGCAATCTGTTTTTCAGCTTTTCATTTCTATTTTTTCCTTTTCTAAAAGAAAAGAAAAAGGATTTTCGCCCTCTTTGAAATTTTCTGAAACCCAATTAAAAACAAACTCTTTAGTAAAGAAATCGGCTGTAATTAGAAATGGTTTTTTATGTCTATTTTCTATGATCTATTTTCTATTCCCTGAAAAAAGCTTTTCTCAAGACACAATAAAAAGACCAAAAATTGGATTAGTTTTAACGGGAGGTGGCGCCAAAGGATTTGCACACATTGGCGTTTTAAAAGTAATAGAAAAAGCAGGTGTAAAAATCGATTACATCGGAGGTACGAGTATGGGAGCGGTTGTTGGAGGTTTGTATGCAACGGGCTACAATGCAGAGCAAATAGATTCAATATTTAAAAGTACTGATTTTGATGAGCTTTTGAAAGATTATATTCCAAGAACATCCAAAAGTTTTTATGAAAAGAAAAATGACGAATTGTATGCAATTTCATTACCATTTAAGAAATTTAGTTTAGGAGTTCCAATAGCTTTATCAAAAGGATTATACAACTATAATTTACTCACAAAATTAACGCGTTCGGTTCGTGATGTTCACGATTTTAATAAGCTTCCAATTCCGTTTTTATGTATTGCCACAAATATTGAAACTGGGGAGCAATTAATATTAAATAGCGGTTATTTACCACAAGCACTTATAGCTAGTTCGGCGTTTCCAACATTATTTTCTCCTGTTGAAATTGATGGGAAGCTTTTAATTGACGGCGGGGTGTCTAACAATTATCCTATTGATGAAGTAAAGAAAATGGGTGCCGATATTATTATTGGTGTAGATGTTCAAGATGAATTAAAAGATAGAAATGCACTAGGAGAAGCCACAAAAATATTAGTGCAAATTTCAAACCTTCAAATGATTGGAGGAATGAAAGATAAAATAAAAAAAACAGATATTTACATTAAGCCCGACATTTCAAATTACTCGGTTCTTTCGTTTGATAACAAAAAAGAAATTTTAAAAAAAGGCGAAGATGCCGCATTGGAAGTATTTGATAAACTAAAAAAATTAGCTCTTATTAATGAATTCAAAATCAACAATCTTAAATGTAAAAACGATAGCATTCAACTCGATAGAATAAGCATAAATGATATAACCAATTATACTCGTGCCTACATAATTGGAAAGTTAGGGTTTAAATCTGGAACAAAAATTACTTATGACCAGTTAAAAAAAGGTATTAACACCCTTAATGCCACTGGGAATTTTAGCACAATAAATTATAAAATTAACGATTTGCACCCGGGCGATGAGTTGGATGTCAACATAATTGAAAGTAAAAACAAAACATTTATAAAGTTTGGTTTGCATTATGATGGATTATATAAAAGTGCTGCATTATTAAATATTACACAAAAAAAATCGATGTTTAGAAATGATGTACTTTCTTTTGATTTAGGCTTAGGAGATAATTTCAGATACAATTTAGACTATTATATTGACAACGGTTTTTATTTTAGCTTTGGTTTTAAATCAAGATTTAATCAATTCAACAAAAATGTTACTACTGATTTTGCTAACGGTAAATTATTTACACAGAACAATATCAATTCAATAAATATAGATTTTTCTGATTTTACAAATCAAGCCTATTTACAAACTGTTTTTGCTCAAAAATTTTTAATTGGTTCCGGTTTGGAATTTAAGCACATTAAGATTCAATCTAAAAACTTAGAATACAGCAGTCCCATTTTTGAAAATAGTGATTATGCAAGTGCTTTTGGATATTTAAAATACGATTCATTGGATAATAAGTATTTTCCAAAAAAAGGATGGTTTTTTAATGGGGATATTCAAACCTATTTGTTTTCATCCAACTACACAAGCCAGTTTAATCGATTTTCTATATTTAAAGGTGAATGGGGAATTACAAGAACATTTTATAAATTTATAAATTTAAAATTCCAATCAGAAGCGGGCTTATCTTTCGGACAGAATAGTGTTCATTATTTGGATTTTGTTCTGGGGGGATACGGATTTAATACAATAAATAATTTTAAACCGTTTTATGGGTATGATTTTATTGGAATTGCGGCTGATAGTTATATAAAATCATTAGCGACTGTAGATGTTGAATTTTACAAAAAAAACCACATTAATTTTTCTGCCAATGTTGCTAATGCTGAAGACAAATTATTTAGTTCTGGAAATTGGCTTGCCACCCCAAGATATACTGGCTATGCATTGGGTTATGGATTAGAAACAGTTTTGGGACCAATTGAAGTAAAATATTCCTGGTCACCTGAGCTAACTAAAGGATTTATTTGGTTCAGCGTTGGTTTTTGGTTCTAAAAAAGCTAAAAAATAAGATTTTCTCAAAATTATTAAACAAAAAAAGTATATTTGAACAAATAAAACTAAAAAAGATAAACTATGTCTATTTGGAGAGTAAAACCAGTGTCTGCCTTTGAGGCAGATATGAAAAAAAGTGAATTAAAAAGAGTTTTAGGAAAATGGAGCCTAACAGCAATTGGTATTGGCGCTATTATTGGAGGCGGAATTTTTGTACTTACAGGAACTGGAGCCTATTATCACGCTGGTCCTGCTTTGGCTTTATCTTTTATTATTGCAGGAGTTGCCTGTGTTTTTGCAGCATTATGTTATTCTGAGTTTGCCTCAATATTACCCGTTGAAGGTTCTGCCTATGCCTATGCCTATGGTACAATTGGAGAACTTTTTGCATGGATAATTGGTTGGGGATTAATTTTAGAATACGCAATGGGATCTATGACCGTTGCGGTTTCTTGGTCAGGATATTTCAATAAACTCTTAAAAATGTTTGGATTACACCTGCCCGATTGGCTTACAACAGATCCAGCAAGTTATACAGGAGAAGGGTTTTCTATGAATTTACCTGCTTTGTGTATAGTATTAGTAGTAATTTCTATACTTATTAGAGGAACCCAAGGAGCTGCTAAAGCAAATAATTTGATTGTGATGCTTAAAGTATCTGCAGTTTTGTTCGTTATTATTGCGGGTGCTTTTTTTATTAATACAGCCAATTGGCATCCATTTATTCCAGATGCTACTACAATAATTGATAATGCTGGAAAATCTCATGAAGCTTATGGTTTTAAAGGAGTAATATCAGGTGCAGCAGCAATTTTCTTTGCTTATGTTGGTTTCGACG
>Ga0209499_1000625_pt1 | contig 25975 bp, 24 predicted proteins | sample C_130208_EF_Meta_FD_187306 | JGI IMG/M metagenome (GOLD analysis project Ga0209499, IMG submission 187306) | Freshwater microbial communities from Lake Croche, Canada to study carbon cycling - C_130208_EF_MetaG (SPAdes) (version 2) | ecosystem: Environmental > Aquatic > Freshwater > Lake... | reverse complement strand
ACCGAGCGCTTTGATCCAGTGGTGAGTGCGGATCAGTCACGATGACAAGGTGCTCGCTCGGATCTAAGTTAGATTCTTTAAATAGCTTGGTGAAAAGGGCTAGTTGCGATGCGGTTTCAATAGTGGAACCAGATTTAGACCCGATAACAACAACAGAGCTAGCAAGCGAGTCTGGAATTCCGGCCAACAGCTGTTCTGGATCTGTTGTGTCCAGAATTGTTAACACCTTTCCATAGGATTTGGCCATCACTTCTGGGGCGAGTGATGAACCACCCATTCCGCAGAGAATTACATTAGTTAAATTTTTAGATCGTGCATGCGCGGCCAGGGCATCAAGTTGGGGGAGTAACTCTCGAGAGGTAACAGGCAAGTCGATCCAATTAAGACGTATCTTTGCCTCGTTCTCGGCGCTAGTTCCCCATAATGAAAAATCCTTAGCGGCCAGCTTTGAAGAAGCACTATGGAGGTCTTTTGCGCATTTCGAGTTGGCATCGTATTTCTCGAGTAACTTTCCGGAAAGTTTTATCATTTTGCCACCGAAGCTACGCTCTGCAAAAGCTCTGACCACGACTGTTCAAACTTTGCTAGCCCTTCATTCTCCAGCTTCACAAATACTTCATGAAGGTTGATTCCAAGTGAGGTTATCCGCGCAAGAATCTCCCGTGCTTGCTCGTATTGGTGTGTCACGGTATCGCCACGGATAATTCCGGTTGAACGTACGATATCCAGCGTTGCTTCAGGCATGGTGTTTACAACAGTAGGGGCTACGAGTTCTACAACATATTTTGTTGGGTCTTGGGTCTTATCTTTCACGCCAGTGGATGCCCATAACGGTCGTTGCAAGTTCGCGCCCTTCTCGGCAAGCAAGCGGTATCTTGAAGAAGTAAAAACCTTTTCGAAAGCTTCATAAGCCAAGTGGGCATTAGCCAGTCCGGCTTTGCCATGAAGCGGCGCGCCACCCTCGATGGTTGCGAGCGTTGAATCTACTTCGGTATCAACTCGGCTAACAAAGAGCGATGCAACACTGTGTATCTGCGAGATATCTTCACTCCTAGCAAGCCTTTGTTCCAGGCCTGTCAGGTAGGCATCAGCAACCGCGGCATAACGTTCTACTGAGAAAATTAGAGTTACATTCACGCTGATGCCTAAACTGGTTAGTTCAGTAATTGCCGTTAAGCCAGGAATTGTTGCGGGAACTTTTATCATCAAATTTGGCCGGTTTACAATTTCATATAACTCAACTCCGCGTGCCACGGTGGCTGCCACGTTTTGTGCTAAATCTGGGTCGACTTCGATACTAACTCGACCGTCTATTCCACCCGAAGCGCTGTAGGTGTCGGTAAATAAATCGCATGCGCTACGAACATCATCGGTAGTAAGTGCAGTAGTTATTTGTGAAACGCTTTGTCCCAAGGCTGCGAATCTCTTTATATCCTCGCTATAGCGAGCAGATTTCCCGATTGCGGCAGCGAAAATGCTCGGATTAGTCGTGACACCAACAACCGAGGAATCAGAGATGAGTTTGGCCAAGGTTCCGTTCTGTAACCGATCACGCGATAGATCATCAAGCCAGATTGAAACACCGGCGCGTGATAACTCGTTTAGAATCATTTTGAGTTCGCGATGCTTCGCTTAGCGGCCGCAACAACCGCTTCCGGAGTGAAGCCAAATTCTTTGAATAGGTGGCTGGCGGAAGCAGAAGCGCCGAAATGATCCAAACTAATTATTTCCCCAGTAGACCCCACAATTTCTCGCCAACCCATTCCGACTCCTGCTTCTATTGATACTCGAGCGGACACGGTCGCAGGTAGTACGGATTCTTTATAGGCGCCGTCTTGTTCGGCAAACCATTCTAAACAAGGCGCACTGACTACTTGAACGTTGATTCCTTCGGTTTCGAGAAGTTTTGCGCCGGCAATAGCCACATGAACTTCGGATCCGGTGGCGATAAGAATGACATCAGGCTTGCCCTTTGCTGGACATATTATGTAAGCGCCTTTTGCGGTTCCTTCGGCCGATCCACATTGCAAGCGGTCGACTACCGGTAGGTTCTGTCGTGATAGGGCAAAACCTATTGGCTTACGGCGCTTTATCACTTCACGCCAGGCAATTGCGGTTTCATTTGCATCGGCCGGACGAATCATCGCGAAGTTCGGGATTAAGCGAAGTGCAGCAATATGTTCTACCGGTTGATGTGTTGGACCATCTTCACCAAGACCAATTGAATCATGCGTCCAAACAAACGTTGCCGGGATATCCATAAGAGCTGCAAGGCGAACTGCACCTCGCATGTAATCGCTGAAGACCAAGAAAGTTCCAGCGAAGGGTCTTGTAAGGCCGTGAAGAGCTATGCCATTAATTATTGCTCCCATGGCGTGTTCGCGGATACCAAAATGAATGATGCGACCGTATTGGTTTGCACCCTTCATGTCACTTGAAGTTGGCAAGAAAGATCCACCATTTTCGATGCTGGTGTTATTACTTCCGGCCAAGTCAGCCGAGCCACCCCAAAATTCTGGCATCACACCAGCGATGGCATTGATAACTTTGCCCGAAGCGGCGCGAGTTGCAATATCTTTTCCGGATTCGAAAACTGGAATTGAACTTTCGAATTCCGCTGGGAGCGATTTGCTCTGTAAGCGCTGCAACAATTTTGCTTCTCTCGGATTCGCGCTCTGCCAAGAAGTGAACTCAGACTCCCAAGCTTCTCGAATTTGGGCACCGCGAGTTAAGGCGCTGCGTCCATGTGCGAGAACCTCACTTGAAACCACAAAACTTTCTTTTGGGTCCAATCCAAGCAATACTTTTGTTGCTTCAACTTCGGCGACGCCCAAGGCGGATCCGTGTGATTCGGCAGTTCCACGAGCGTTTGGTGCTGGCCAAGCGATAACTGTCTTTAATCTGATTAGCGTAGGTGCATCCGTTATCTCTTCCGCTTGAAGCAGCGCAATCTCAAGGGCTTTTTGGTCGACATCACCATCAGATTTGGTTGCAACTTCTATTACGTGCCATCCGTAGGCTTTATACCTTGCTGACACATCTTCGTTAAATGCAACATGAGTATCGCCTTCAATCGAAATTCGATTGTCGTCATAAATAACCTTGAGATTTCCAAGTCGCTGAACTCCTGCGATAGAAGAAGCCTCACCACTCATACCCTCTTGTAGATCACCATCGGAGGCGATGACCCAGATATTATGATCAAAGAGTGATGTTTTACCGAGCGGATCAAATAGCCCTTTTTCGAATCGAGCGGCCATAGCCATTCCGACTGCGCTTGAAATTCCGGAGCCGAGTGGACCGGTTGTGATTTCAACGCCCTTAGTGTGTCCGTATTCTGGATGCCCAGGAGTAAGCGAGCCAGCAGTACGAAATTCCTGAAGGTCCTTTAACTCCAAACCATATCCAGCTAAGAAAAGTTGGATGTACAAGGTAAGTGAAGAATGTCCTGCTGATAGAACGAATCGGTCCCGACCTAACCAATCTGGGTTTTTAGGATCGTGCTTCATGATTCTCTGGAAGAGCGTGTACGCGACGGGCGCCAATGCCATTGCAGTACCCGGGTGGCCATTGCCAACCTTTTGTACAGCATCCATAGCCAAGGCGCGGCATGTGGTTACTGCCTGGTCATCTAATGGTGCCCAAGGTGTGCGCGTTCTGGATGTCATCTATTTGCCCAATCTGTATCTAGTGTGAATTAATGCGTCCGGAAATGTTTAGATCCCATATTGCCAACCAAACTAAAGTTGCACCAAGCAAGTGCACGCCAACTAAGAGCTCGGGAAGTTTCGTGAAATATTGGATGTACCCAATTGCACCTTGAGCAAGTGCGATTCCAAGAAAGTAGTTAGCTTTCTTGTTAATTAGTTTTTTTGAGGCGCCCGATTCTGCAACTCGAATGACCAAGATCAGGGCGAATATCAGTGCGATCAAGAGGATCACTAGATCGGCATGCATCCAGGATACGGTTCTCGGATCTAGGTGATATCGCTTGGCTGAAATATCCCCAGCATGTGGTCCAGTTCCAGTTACGACGGTTCCCATAGCAAGGACCACAACACCAACGCCGACCAAAATTTTTATTAGAAGGCGCGTGGTAGAAGAAACTTGCGCAACATCTTTAGCCAAAACCCGGGAACGCAGAGTTAGAGCGCCCGCAATCAGCGGTAACGAGAGAATAAAGTGGGCTGACACGGAAATTGGATTTAACTTGGTCAGAACAGTTATTCCACCTAAGACCACTTGAGCGAGGAAACCAAGTAATTGAAATATCGCCAGGTTCCTAAGTCGAGGATAATCACTTCTACCCTTCAGCTTCTGGAGGACGTAAATCAGTGCAAAAATTGCCAGCAGAAAAATAAGCCATGCAACTAAGCGATTTCCAAATTCGATCCAGGCATGCAATTGTCCTTGGGCTGGATGTGCGAGGGGCTTGATTGATCCGCTCGTGCACTCGGGCCAGGTGGGACATCCAAGCCCAGATCCGGTAAGTCGAACCGCGCCACCGGTAACGATTAGTGCGCTTTGAAAGAAGAGCAGCGCAGTAAAAATAAACGGAGCAAGGGACATGCGCTAACCCTAGGGCGAACTACCACTTCTTCGGGTGGAAAAATCGAGGGAATTACGCAACAATACCGTTGTGAAAAAGACTGAGGATAAGACCCGAGACCAAGTGGCGAAAGCCATCTTGGAGGGTGGTCCGGCCACGGCGGGAACTTTAGCCAAGCGGTTGAAGATAACCCCAGCAGGTATTCGCAGGCACTTAGATTCTTTGGTCGCAGCTGGTGTGCTTGCCGCTCGCGAACCTTATGTTACGAGTACAGATTCCAGAGGGCGCGGTAGGCCTTCAAAAGTTTTCGTTCTGACCGACTCTGGTCGAGATAAATTTCTTCATTCTTACGATGACCTAGCAGTTTCAGCACTTCGCTTCATGTCACAATCTGGAAGCACAGGTTCGGTCGCTAATTTCGCAAAGGCAAGAGCAAAAGACTTAGCCGATCGGGCTAGCCTCACAGTTGCCAAAGCAAAAACTTTAAGTGATAAGAGCGTGGCGCTAGCAAAGTTTCTAAGTGATGATGGATACGCAGCGAACAATCATTCACAGGGGATAGGTGAGGAACTTTGCCAAAATCATTGTCCGATTGCACACGTCGCCGCCCAATTCCCAGAACTTTGTGACGCTGAAACAGAAGCGTTTTCGCAATTACTTGGAACACACGTTCAACGCTTGGCCACTATCGCGCACGGTGATGGTGTTTGCACAACATTTATTCCGAATTCTAAAAACCTCACAACTACTGGAAAGAGATCATCCAAATGACCGATCAGACAATTGCTCATCCAGAACTCGATGGAATTGGAACATATGAGTATGGCTGGTCAGATAAAAGTGATGCCGGTACAAATGCTCGCCGTGGTCTAAATGAAGAAGTTGTTCGGGACATCTCGGCCAAGAAGAGTGAGCCAAAGTGGATGCTTGATCTACGTCTCAAAGGTTTAGACCTATTCGATAAGAAGCCGATGCCTACTTGGGGTTCGGATTTGACAGGTATTTTCTTCGACACAATTAAGTATTTTGTTCGCTCAACTGAAAAGCAAGCAACAACTTGGGATGACCTTCCTGATGATATTAAGAATACGTATGATCGCCTGGGAATACCCGAAGCCGAGAAGCAGCGCTTGGTCTCTGGGGTAGCGGCTCAATACGAGTCGGAAGTGGTCTACCACTCGATCCGTGAGGATTTAGAAGCGCAAGGCGTCATATTTGTTGATACAGATACTGGTCTGCGCGAACATGAGGAACTCTTCAAAGAGTATTTTGGAACTGTTATTCCAGTTGGCGATAATAAATTTGCTGCGCTCAATACCTCAGTTTGGTCTGGTGGTTCTTTTATCTACATTCCAAAAGGCGTAAAGGTAGATATTCCGTTACAGGCCTATTTCCGAATCAACACCGAGAACATGGGTCAATTTGAACGTACCTTGATTATTGCCGACGAGGATTCTTACGTGCACTATGTCGAAGGTTGTACTGCGCCAATCTATTCTTCAGATTCACTGCACTCTGCTGTCGTTGAAATCATTGTTAAAAAAGGTGCTCGAGTGCGTTATACAACAATTCAAAATTGGTCGAATAACGTTTATAACCTAGTAACCAAACGCGCGACCTGTGCCGAGGGTGCAACTATGGAGTGGATCGATGGAAATATCGGTTCCAAGGTAACTATGAAATACCCAGCTGTTTTTCTAATGGGTCCACATGCTAAGGGCGAGACACTCTCTATCGCATTTGCCGGCGCCGGACAGCATCAAGATGCTGGTTCAAAGATGGTTCATGCCGCGCCGTATACGTCATCGACGATCATCTCTAAATCTGTAGCACGCGGTGGTGGACGGACTTCATATCGTGGTCTAGTGCAGATTCAAGAGGGTGCGCACCATTCCAAATCAACCGTGAAATGTGATGCACTCTTAATCGATACTATTTCTAGATCTGATACCTATCCATATGTAGATATCCGTGAAGATGATGTTTCGATGGGACACGAAGCCACAGTGTCTAAGGTTAGTGATGATCAATTGTTCTACTTGATGTCACGGGGATTAACCGAAGATGAAGCAATGGCCATGATCGTCCGGGGCTTTATTGAGCCAATCGCAAGAGAACTTCCGATGGAATATGCCCTAGAGCTAAATCGATTGATCGAGATGCAGATGGAAGGTGCAGTCGGTTAATGAGCACTCTTACAACTAATTATTTAGTACCAACAGGTCGCGAAGAGGCATGGCGGTTTACGCCACTCAATCGACTTGCGGGGCTATTAGATTCAAATGTCGCGTTAGCGTCGACCAATTCTTTGGTAGCTAAAGCACTCCCTACGGGCGTAACCAGCAAATTGGTTGCCGCGCTAGACCTCGCGCCAATGGCAACGACTCTTGACGCGGCGACTATACGCGTGCGGGAAGCTGTTACCGAAGTTCTAGTTTTAGATATTGCTGCTAATGCAGAAGTATCCGAGCCCATCTCTTTAAAACGTACAACGAAGAACGGCGAGGCCGAAGCTTCGCGATTGCTGGTTAACGTTGGCGTGAATGCCCAAGCAGTTTTGATCATTGAAAATCAAGGTAATGCGATCCTTGCGGAAGATGTTGAATATGTACTGGCACCTGGTTCATCGCTAAAGGTTATTGTTTTGCAGGAATGGGATGCCAAGACCGTTCACTTGGGCTCACACCACGCAATCGTGGATCGAGACGCCTCATTTACCTCGTTAATCGTGACGGTAGGAGGATCAGTCGTAAGGTTGCTTCCAACTGTTGAATACCGTGGACCGGGATCAAGTGCGGAATTGTTTGGCTTGTATTTCGCGACGGATGGTCAACATCTAGAACATCGCATGCATGTAGATCACAACGTTCCAAATGCCAAGAGTCGAGTTAATTATAAAGGTGCATTGTCTGGCGATAAAGCGCGTAGCGTTTGGATCGGTGATGTACATATTCGTGCAGCCGCAGAAGGTACTGACACCTACGAATTGAACCGGAATCTACTTCTATCTGATGGTGCCCGAGCAGATTCTGTTCCAAACCTCGAAATTGAAACCGGTGAAATCGTTGGCGCTGGCCATGCGAGTACTACAGGTCGTTTTGATGATGAACAACTTTTCTATCTCTCTTCTCGCGGAATACCTGCTGAAATAGCCCGCCGACTGGTAATTCGTGGTTTCTTCTCCGAGATCATCGGAAAAATCGGATCAGAAGAGATTGAAGAACGACTTATGAACCGTATTGATGATCAACTCGCAAAAGTTGGTGCCTAATGGCCGATCTGCTATTTGATGAGTTGAAATCTGGTGCACCAAAGAAAATCGAAATTGATGGAACTCCGGTTTGTGTCGTCCGCGTCGGCGAAGAAGTCTTTGCGATAGCGGACACGTGCAGTCATTCCGATGCCTCGCTTTCAGAAGGAGATGTTACTGAGTTCAAAATTGAATGCTGGCTTCACGGAGCCGAGTTCGATTTGCGATCTGGTGCTGCTCTAACGCCACCTGCAACACAAGCACTTGAAACTTTTGCCGTAAAGAAAACCGGGAATTCCGTAACAATTACCAAGAAAAATGGAGAAAAATAGTGAGCACTCTAGAGATTAAGAATCTGCAAGTTTCGGTCGCAACTGAAAAAGGATTTACCGAAATTCTCCGTGGCGTAGATCTGACGATCAAATCCGGTGAGACACATGCCATTATGGGGCCCAATGGTTCTGGAAAATCAACACTTGCCTACTCAATAGCAGGACATCCTAAGTACACAATTACTGGTGGATCAGTAACTCTCGACGGTGTTGATGTGTTGGCGATGACTGTGGATGAGCGCGCAAAGGCCGGGCTCTTTTTGGCAATGCAGTATCCAGTTGAAGTTCCTGGAGTATCAGTAACCAACTTCCTTCGAACAGCAGCTACCGCGATTCGCGGGGAAGCTCCTAAATTACGTACCTGGGTTGGCGAAGTTAAAGAAGCGATGGCTTCTTTGAATATGGATGCCGAATTTGCGGAGCGAAATGTAAACGAAGGTTTTTCAGGTGGCGAGAAGAAGCGCCATGAGATTTTGCAACTTGAATTACTTAAGCCCAAGATCGCAATCTTGGATGAGACTGATTCTGGACTCGATGTAGATGCTCTTCGTATCGTTTCAGAAGGGGTAAATCGAGTTAAGGAAAATAGTGATTTAGGTGTAATGCTAATTACTCACTACACGCGAATTCTGCGCTACATCAAGCCAGATTTCGTACACGTTTTTGCTGCGGGACGGATCGTCGAAGAAGGCGGACCAGAGCTCGCAGACAAGTTGGAAGAGAAGGGTTACGCGGAATACACGACCGCATAATTCATGACAGAACCAATTGACGTAGCCGCACTAAAGCGTGATTTTGCGATCTTTAATAAGAAGATGCGCGGTGGGAATCAATTGGTCTATCTAGATTCTGGTGCAACGAGTCAAAAACCTCGGCAAGTTTTGGATGCTGAGCGATTTTTTTATGAAAACCACAATGCGGCTGTTCATCGCGGTGCCCATCTCTTGGCTGAAGAGGCCAGTGAGGCTTACGAGGGCGCTCGGCAAGTAGTTGCCGATTTCCTCGGGGCTAGCGCGGATGAAACCATCTTCACCAAAAGCGCCACGGAAAGTTTAAATCTGATTGCGTACAGTTTTGGTAATTCAAAGCCTGGCTCAAAGTTTCATCTCAAGGCGGGGGATCGCATTGTGGTTTCCGAAATGGAACACCACGCTAATTTGATTCCATGGCAAGAGTTAGCCAAACGTACAGGTGCCGAACTCGTTTGGTTTGAGATAACTGATGAAGGACGGCTTGATCTAACAAAGATCAGCGAGGTGATTAGTTCGAAGACAAAAATAGTTGCGATCACGCACCAGTCGAATGTATTTGGAACAATCAATCCGATTAAGGAGATCGCGGCACAGGCTAAAAAGGTTGGTGCTGTAGTTATTCTAGATGCCTGTCAATCGGCACCTCACTTTAAAATTGATGTTAAAGAACTTGGAATTGATTTCCTAGCTTTCTCTGGCCACAAGGCTCTGGGACCAACTGGTGTGGGAATTTGCTGGGGTAAAGCCGAACATCTAGCGGAGATGGAACCATTCCTCACCGGCGGTTCAATGATCGAATCAGTAACAATGACTGATGCTACTTGGGCACCAGCACCAAGAAAATTTGAGGCGGGTGTTCCTAATATGGCGCAAGCAGTTGGTCTTGCTGCTGCTCTCACTTACTTAACGAAAATTGGAATGGACCGCGTCGCAGAACATGATGCTCTACTTACCGAGTACGCACTTTCAAAATTAATACCGCTAGCTGGCGTAAAGGTAATTGGCCCTCAGAATGGTGTAGATCGGGGAGCGGTTATATCTTTCACGATTGATGGCATACATCCCCACGATGTTGGTCAAGCGCTCGATGGAAATGGAATTGCGGTGCGAACTGGCCATCACTGCGCCTGGCCACTTATGCGCAAACTCGGTTTGGTTGGCACTACTCGGGCATCATTTTACATTTACAACGATAAGTCTGACATCGATACTTTGGCGGATTCCATTGTTGAAGCGCAGCGTTTCTTTAAGGTGATCTAGTGGAAAAGGTGATCTAGTGGAACTTGAATCGTTATATCAAGAGGTTATTCTCGACCACTATAAGCATCCCGCTAATAAGAAATTAAGTTCTGATTATTCGACACAAGTGCATCACGTCAATCCAAGCTGTGGTGATGAAATTACCCTGAATCTAACTTTGCAAAATGGCTTGATTAAGCAGGTGTCTTGGGAGGGAGTCGGTTGTTCCATCTCGCAAGCAAGTACATCCATAATGACCGACCTCATGATTGGTAAAGACACTGAAAGCGCCTTATCGGTACTTGATCAATTTACGGCCTTAATGCAGAGCAAAGGCTTGGCCAAAGGCGATGAACTTGTATTGGAAGATGCCGTCGCGCTAGCCGGCGTCTCTAAGTTCCCTGCCCGGATCAAATGCGCGCTGCTTGGTTGGATGGCTTTCAAAGATGCCATTTCGCAAAGCGTCGCCGATCAAACTAAATAATTACAGTAAGATTCCATTAGAAATCAAGGAGAGATATGAGCGCAAATATAGCCACGATCGAAGATGTCACTGAAGCGATGAAAGATGTTATCGACCCAGAACTCGGAATTAATGTAATCGACTTAGGTTTGGTCTATGACATGCGCGTTGATGAAAATAATATTGCAATACTTGACATGACCTTGACTTCGGCGGCCTGTCCGCTACAAGATGTGATTGAAGACCAAACACATCAGGTGCTTCAAGATTTGACTTCAGATGTGAAGATTAATTGGGTTTGGATGCCACCTTGGGGTCCTAATAAAATTTCTGACGATGGTCGCGAGCAACTGCGCGCTATCGGCTTCACAGTCTAAGCGGTAGCGCCAAATGTCTATGCACGGCCAGTGGATGGCCCTGCGATCACTTACGTCTGACCAATCAGTAAAGAATCAAAAACTTAAGGCGGGTACCTTCAAGCGAATTTTGGGATTTGCCGCCCCCTACAAAAAATATTTAGTCGTTTTCATGGTCACTGTCGTAATTGATGCATTCCTGGTAGTTGCAACGCCATTGCTTCTGCGCTCACTGGTAGATAAGGGCGTGATACCCGGTAACGGAACTTTGGTAACAAAATTGGCCTTCACTGTCGGCGCGCTAGCGGTTGCCGATGCCGGGTTTAATATGTTGGGGCGCTGGTTCTCTAGTCGGATCGGTGAAGGTTTGATTTATGATCTTCGCACTAAAGTTTTTGAGCATGTCCAAAAGCAGTCAATCGCGTTCTTTACGAGAACTCAAACTGGTGCGTTAATTTCTCGAATAAATTCCGATGTAATCGGTGCTCAGCAAGCCTTTACGGCGACGCTATCGGGAGTTGTTAGCAATTCGCTCAGCCTAATTTTGGTCGCCATCACCATGATGACCTTGTCATGGCAGATAACTTTGGTATCTCTGGTGCTCCTGCCAGTTTTCTTGATCCCAACTAAATGGATCGGAAAGAAGTTGCAGGAATACACGCGCCGTTCTTTCCAGTTAAATGCCGAGATGTCATCAACTATGACGGAGCGTTTCAATGTTTCTGGTGCGCTCTTGGTCGCCCTGTATGGCGATAAGAAACAGGAATCGAAAAACTTTGCAGCAAAGGCGCGCAACGTTGCCGATATGGGAATTTCAATCGCGATGTTAAATCGGATTTTCTTTATAGCCATGACATCAGTCGCCGCTGTAGCAACTTCCTTCGCCTATGGTATTGGTGGGCATCTAGCGATAAATAAGCAGATCACGGTCGGAACACTGCTAGCAATTACCGCTCTTTTAGCTCGGTTGTATGGGCCGCTCACCGCCCTCTCTAATGTTCGCGTTGATGTTATGTCGGCGCTCGTTTCTTTTGAGCGGGTATTTGAAGTGCTAGATCTAGAACCAATGGTTAAGGATTCCGCTCATCCCAAATCAATTCCCAGTGGCGTCCCAAGTATTGCCTTTGAGAACGTAACATTCGGTTATCCCAAGGCCTCGGAGATTTCACTCGCTTCCCTTGAAGGAGTAGCGAAGGAACAAATTCCGGAGAGTGGTTTAGTTTTGCAGGGTCTCAATTTTGCATGCGCCCCAGGATCTTTCACTGCAATTGTCGGACCATCTGGCGCAGGGAAGAGTACGATTTCAAATTTAATCCCAAGACTTTACGATGTAAGTAGCGGGGCGATCCGCATAAGTGGTGTGGATATCCGGGAACTTGCGTTGGAAGATTTACGAACCGCAATCGGAGTAGTCACTCAGGATTCGCATATGTTTCACGAGAGCATCCGAGAGAATTTACGTTACGCCAAGCCCGATGCGACTGACGAAGAAATCTTGAGCGCTGCTCGTTCAGCACAAATGTCAGATTTTATTGGTTCATTGCCCAACGGCTTGGACACAATCGTTGGAGAACGGGGTCACCGACTCTCTGGTGGCGAACGCCAGCGGTTAGCAATTGCCCGATTACTTCTGAAGGCGCCTAGTATCGTGATTCTGGATGAAGCTACCGCACATCTTGATTCAGAGAATGAAGCGTTAGTACAAGAAGCGTTAAAGGTTGCCCTTGTCGGGCGGACAAGTTTGGTTATCGCCCACCGGCTTTCCACAATTGTCGCTGCAGATCAAATTATTGTGTTAGATGGAGGAGTTGTAGTGGAAAAAGGTAAGCACGAAGAATTAGTAGCAAAACGCGGTCTTTACTTCGATCTTTACCAGCGGCAATCCCTTACCGCTTAAATTCTCGAAATAGCGCAATCCGCCCTATCAAAACCAACACGGCAAAAGCCAGCCATTGGAGTGAATACGCAAAGTGGGGCCCGTTCGTAAGTTCTGGTATTGATATCTTTGTTAATGGATTCGCCCAAGTTTGATCAGCTCCCAACAAATCAAGATAAAAGTTGGCTGCATGAACGCCTTGAAGGTTTGAGATATCGGGTAAATTCTTACGCGCGCTTGTAGCAAAAAATGACCCCTGTAATTGGTGGCTTAGGTTCTCTGACCTGATCCGAGCATCGATTGTTACGGGATCAGATTTGATTTCTGCGATAGCTGGTGGTGTTTTTGCATCAGCCCCAGGTGCTACCCAACCGCGATCAATCCAATATGCATCTGCGTTTGTGGCGCGGAATAACTGTAGGACTTCAAAGCCATACTTTCCCTCGAAATATCTATTTCGAATCAACTCTTGATGCGTTAAATCAAATTGACCCGTTAGGGAAACACGCCGCCACTGAGAGGCGATTGGATTTAAGTGCCCCAACGATGCAAGGGAAACTGAGTCGACAGTGGAATTGTGGGAGATGATTGAATTTTGTCGGCTTTGTCCTTGACCCCGATGGAATTGCCATTGCGAAGCGAGCAGGCATAATGCAATCAAAAGGAGAGCGATGGTTGATTGAATCAGGGAAGCGGGCCCAAACAACTTCTTCACTTGACGAACTTTAGTTGCCGATAGATTTTTGTTTAAAGTTGATCGTTGCAGATCTAATTGTTTCCCGGCCGGCATTCGCCATGACCACAGCGATGTAGGGGAGTAGAACAGCCCCAAGAAGAGTGAACCACCGGTAAGGGCTTGGCAGGATTACAGTCAAAATAAAACAGAGAGTTCGAATCATCATGGAGATGAAATAACGTCTTGCCCGTGAACTTTGGTCACTGGAGAGCGATTCGCCAGCCGAAGTGATTGACTCAACTTTAGAACGAGATTTTTTGAAGCGGGCCATACGCTAACGATAAGCGTAAATCGCCAGAACTTCGCCTTGATTTTTCCGACCCGAGCGCAGCGTTCTTATGGGTACGCCTCGGTAACAAGTATGTTTCTCCCGTGAGCGTTGTATTGGTTACAGGTGGAAACCGAGGTATCGGTTTAGCGGTGGCGAACCGTTTCAAAGCTTCTGGACATACCGTAATTGTGACCATGCGCAGCGGAGAGGCCCCAGCGGGGCTGCACGGTGTTTTGATGGATGTGACAGATACCGAAAGCGTAAACGCTGCGGTTTCCGAAATTGATGAAAAATTTGGTGGGGTTGATATTTTGGTAGCAAATGCCGGCATCACAAAGGATGGCCTTGTGATGCGGATGAGTGATGAAGATTTTGAATCCGTTTTAGATACCAATTTGATGGGGGCCTTTCGCACCGCGCGAGCATGCACCAGAGGGATGTTAAAGAAAAAAGCTGGGCGGATGATTTTCATTGGATCAGTAGTCGGAACACTGGGTTCTGCCGGACAGGTCAATTACGCCGCCACAAAAAGTGGTCTGATCGGAATGGCTAGATCGCTCGCCAGAGAACTAGGCAGTCGTGGAATTACGGCAAATGTTATAGCGCCGGGATTTGTTGATACCGAAATGACGGCAGTTCTAGATCAAGAGCGAAAGGATGCAATTATCTCCGCAGTTCCGCTACAACGTTTCTGTACACCCGCGGAGATTGCTGGAGTGGTCGAGTTCATTGCTTCAGATGCGGCAAGTTATATAACCGGTGCGGTAATTCCAGTAGACGGCGGATTAGGAATGGGACACTAAATGGGAATTTTACAGGATAAGAATCTGCTCGTAACTGGAGTTTTAACAGAGTCTTCGATTGCGTTTCAAATTGCAAAAATCGCTCAGGACGAGGGTGCAAATGTTGTATTGAGTTCTTTCGGTCGGGCACTTAGTATCACAAATCGCATCGCCACGCGTTTGCCTAAAATAGCTCCAGTAATAGAGCTTGATGTAACTAACGATGAACATCTAGCGGGTCTTGCAGATGTCATAAAGCTGTATTTACCGCACCTTGATGGTTTAGTTCATTCAATCGGTTTTGCACCAGAAGCGGCTCTCGGTGGGAACTTTTTAAATACCGAGTGGTCTGATGTTGCTACTGCACTCCACGTTTCGGCATATTCATACAAATCTTTGACTATGGCTTGCAAACCGCTTTTCACGCAGAGCAGTGGTGCAAGTGTCGTGGGATTAACATTCGATGCCACAGTTGCTTGGCCAAAATACGATTGGATGGGTGTAGCAAAGGCAGCGCTAGAATCCACAAATCGCTACCTGGCTCGCGATCTGGGTTCAGAAAACATTCGCTGTAATCTCATCGCAGCTGGACCGATCAAAACAATGGCCGCAAAATCTATTCCTGGCTTTGAAGATTTTGAGAGCGTTTGGAATTCCAAAGCGCCACTAGTGTGGGATTGCGCTGATCCAATTCCTGCAGCGCAAGGTGCTGTCGCATTACTTTCATCGTTCTTCACCAAGACAACTGGTGAAATCATCCATGTGGATGGCGGCGTGCACGCCATTGGTGGCTAGATTTAGCGCGATCCGGCCTAATCTAGCCATTTAACAGGCTCGATTTCTTGGTTTTGCTACCTATCGGGTAACCTTGCGGCATCAAGTGGAGTTAGTCGCTCCCACCTCATTCGCTAAGCGAATTGGTCAAGTTTGTTCGTAGGGCTGTTCTTCTGGCTCCTACTTGAACCTATTTGAATATGGTTGCGACGCGCTCCCTTTAATTTTCGAATCTTTCGAAAATTTATTGCAGGGAGGAGTAGATATCAGCACTGAACCTCGAATCAATGATCGAATCCGTGTTCCACAGGTTCGTCTGATTGGTTTCTCTGGTGAACAAGTTGGAGTAGTCGATATCGATGTCGCGCTTAAAATGGCGGACGAAGTTGGTCTCGATCTAGTCGAAATTGCGCCAGAGGCACAACCTCCAGTTTGTAAGGTTATGGACTTCGGCAAATATAAATACGAAGTCGCCCAAAAAGCTCGTGAGGCCAGACAGAATCAAACCCACATTGTGGTTAAAGAAATGCGACTTCGTCCAAAGATTGAGCCACATGATTATGAAACCAAGAAAACTCATATCGAGCGCTTTCTTAAGGGTGGCGACAAGGTTAAGGTGACAATTCAATTTAGAGGTCGCGAACAAGCAAGGCCGGAGATCGGTTACCGCTTGTTAATGAAACTTGCAGAAGAGTTATCCGAAGTGGCTTTTGTTGAATTTGCACCGAAGCAAGAAGGTCGAAATATGACAATGGTTCTCGGAACCAATGTTAAAAAGGGCCAATCTGTTTCACAGCAGAAAGCGGCAAAGGTTGCCAGTAAAGCGGCAGCGGTTAAAGAAGGAAAGGTAGTTGTTGAGTCCGAAGAAGTAACTGAATAGTTTTTTAAGCAAGAAAAAACTAACTGGGAGGTTAGGAAATGCCAAAGATGAAAACCCATAGTGGGGCGAAGAAGCGGTTCCGTCTAACCGGAACTGGCAAAGTAATGCACGAGCGCGCTGGAAAGCGCCACTTGTTGGAACACAAATCTTCTCGCGTGACTCGTCGTCTAAGCGGCGATTCAGTAGCGAAGGCACCAAATTCATTTACCGCCAAGCGCATGCTCGGTTTGAAGTAGGGGAGGAATAGACAATGGCAAGAGTAAAACGTGGCGTTCACGCCGCCAAGAAGCGCCGTACAACTTTGGAACGTGCTGCAGGTTACCGTGGTCAACGTTCCCGCCTATTCTCAAAGGCAAAAGAGCAAGTCACCCACTCTTTGGTTTACGCCTTCAACGATCGCAAAGATAAAAAGGGCGATTTTCGTCGTCTCTGGATTCAGCGCATCAACGCAGGTACTCGGGCAAATGGTTTGACTTACAACCGTTTCATCCAAGGACTAAAGGGAGCCGGCATTGAAGTTGATCGCCGCGTTCTATCAGAGCTTGCAACAAACGATCCAGCAGCATTTGCAGCGCTGGTTGAAGTTGCACGCAAGCATGCAGCAACTGCTTAACTAATTAGCAGAGGCAGTATGCAAAACTCCCAGATCTCGAGCCTTCAATCGCCGCACGTAGAGCGAGTGAAGGCTCTTTTGGGTCCTCGGGGCAAGAAATTTCGCCAGAGCGAGAAAGCCTTTATCGCGGATGGATTACAGAGTGTTCGCGAAGCGCTAACGCCAAAAATTGATTCCGCTCCTAGAGTAGAAAAACTTTATGTCACCGACGTTGGTTGGCAAAAGCTCCAAGAAGAAATCGCTCCCGAAGTTCTTGCGAATACAGTTATCTTTCCGGTTACCGATCAGGTTATGGCCGAGATGGCTGATACCGAATCTCCGCAAGGCATAATTGCCCTATGTAGTTATACCCAGATGACTATGTACAAGATTGCGCAGAAAAAGCCCCGACGTCTTGCCTATTTTTGGGAGATCCAGGATCCAGGTAACTGTGGGACTGTGATTCGCACTGCCGATGCCTGTGGCTTCGATGCGGTTATATTTTCGGAAAAATCTGTCGACGTTTATTCACCAAAGACAGTGCGGGCGACCGTTGGCTCGCTGTGGCATATTCCAGTTGTTGAAAATATTGCCTTAGAAGAAATTATTAGCTTTGCTAGTGAGCATGAATTCGCAGCTATTGCATTTGCAGGGGAGTCCGAATTATCGCTCTTGGACGCGCAGATCCCCGAGAAATCCATCTTGATATTCGGGAATGAAGCTCGCGGTCTGCCAGAAATTACTGGCTTAGATCAAAGGCTCAAAATCCCGATGAAGGGCTTTTCTGAAAGTTTAAATGTTGCAAGTGCTGCGGCTATCGCGATGTTTCATGTCGGATTAAAGTAGAATTCACGATTATGTCGCTTACACCTGCAGGTATTTCCGAAGTTGTAGCAGCGGCTGTTGGTGCCATTAAAAACTGCACCTCGCTTGAAGAATTGAAAAAAGTTAAGATCGAGCATGTCGGCGATAAATCACCAATTTCGAAGGCGAGCCAAAGTTTAGGCTCTGTTGCTGCCGACCAAAAAGCTGAAGTTGGTAAATTAGTCGGTGCTGCAAAAGCCGAGATCCAGAAAACCTTTGATGAGAAATCCAGCGCGCTCGAGTTGGAGCGAGATGCGAGAGTTCTCGTAGAAGAACGTGTCGATGTAACACTTCCATCACCACGAATTCCAATCGGTGGCCTACACCCATTAACCATTTTGACTAATGAGATCAGCGATTTATTTCTTGGGCTTGGTTACAAAGTTGCTGAAGGTCCTGAACTCGAATCTGAGTGGTTGAATTTTGATGCACTTAATATTCCTGCTGATCATCCGGCGCGAACCATGCAAGATACTTTCTTCATAGAACCACTCGAGTCTAAGTTGGTTTTGCGAACTCACACCTCACCAGTACAAATTCGGACAATGCTGGAGAATGAACCGCCTATTTACGTCATATGTCCCGGACGAACTTATCGTGCCGATGAATTAGATGCGACGCACACTCCGGTATTTAGTCAGGTAGAAGGCCTAGTCGTAGACCGCGGAATAACTATGGCTGATCTGAAAGGTACCTTAGATTATTTTGCTCGAGCGATGTTTGGCCCAGATGTAAAAACCCGACTTCGCCCATCCTTCTTTCCTTTTACCGAACCAAGTGCAGAAGTTGATTTCTATTTCAATGGGCGTTGGATTGAATGGGGCGGCTGCGGCATGGTTAATCCAAAAGTTTTGGAAGTGTGCGGCATAGATACCACGGAGTTTTCTGGCTTCGCTTTTGGCATGGGCCTGGAACGAACTCTTATGGTGCGCCACGGTATTACCGATATGCATGACATTGTTGAAGGCGATATTAGATTTACGCGAAGTTTTGGTAGTGGCGGCCGATGAAAATTCCACTCTCATGGGTCCGTGAATTTGTAGATCTTCCGAAGAATATATCTTTAGGTGACTTAGAAAATGCATTTGTAAATGTTGGCTTTGAGGTTGAAAATATTGATGTCCAGGGTGAAGGTCTATCGGGTCCTCTAGTCGTTGCACGAGTGCTTGCAATTGAAGAATTGACTGGCAATAAAAAACCCATTCGATACGTTGAATTGGATTGTGGCGAAAAAAGTACTCGTTTTGTAATTTGCGGAGCTACGAATTTTTCGGTGGGTGATCTTGTTGTTGCAGCGCTTCCGGGCGCCATCCTACCTGGTGATTTTGTAATTTCTGCGCGCGAAACTTATGGCAAAACTAGTAATGGCATGATCTGTTCGGCCCGCGAACTAGGAATTAGTGAAGAACATTCCGGGATTGTTGTATTGCCGCCAGAATGTGCCAAAACTGGTGACGATGCAGTTGCACTTTTGGAGATCAACGATGTAGTTGTAGATGCCGCAGTAAATCCTGACCGTGGATATGCGCTATCCATTAGAGGTCTGGCGCGCGAACTCGCAGCATCTCTCGGTTGTAAATATGTTGACCCAATTTTAAAAATAGATGTCAGCAAGTTTGGAATAAACTCAGAGGGAGTGCAAATCTCGGTAGAAGCTAAGGATGCACTTTCTGTTGTCTTTATTAGAACGATTGCTGGATTCGATACTCAAATTTCAACTCCACTTTGGATGAGCCGACGAATCGAAAAATGTGGCATGCGCAGCATTTCTCTTGCGGTAGATATTACGAACTACGTGATGCTTGAACTTGGTCAACCACTCCATGCCTTTGATGCTGAAAAGATTGATACCGCCTTAGTTATTCGTCGCGCGGGTGATACAAAAACGATCACAACTCTAGATAATCAGAAACGAAACCTTGACTCGACAGATTTGGTTGTGGCGGATAAAAGTTCTGCTCTGGCACTAGCTGGAGTTATGGGAGGCGCTTCATCAGAAGTTACAGATTCAACTTCCAAAATTGCTCTTGAAGCGGCCCGGTTTGATCCAATGACAATCGCCAAAGGTTCACGTAGACACAAACTGTCCTCGGAAGCCTCGCGCAGATTAGAACGCGGCGTGGACCCATCCTTGGCCGAGATTTCTTCGGCTCGGGCAATTGGATTAATGATCGAACTGGGTGGCGCTACTTATATTGGGAGTTCCTCTTTCGGCGAACCGAAATATGCACCGATAGTTAAATTCAACCCGAATTTTGTTTCCGAGTATTTAGGCACCGAAGTTTCGTTGGCTGAAGTTGAAGAAAAGTTGAAAATTGTGGGCTGCGATATCGCTAAGAAATCTGACACCCATTGGGAGATTGATCCGCCAAGTTGGCGTGCCGATCTATTACTCAGTCCAGATCTTGTGGAAGAAGTTGCTCGAATGATCGGTTATGACCGAATACCATCGAAACTACCGACCGGTTCTGCTGGCGCGACTTTGTCTCCGATGCAGTACCGCAAACGTGGCATCGCAAATCTTCTAGCAAGTAGTGGTTATTCAGAGGTTTATAACTATCCTTTCGTAAATCCCGAGTATGTCGCGTCACTCGGTTTCAAAGGTGACCGTGCAAAAAGTTTTCGAATTGCAAATCCTATGTCTGAAGAATTTCCGGATTTGCGTACACATCTGCTGCCAGGCTTATTGCAAACAGTGGTCCGCAATTTGGCCCGTGGTAGTAAATCAGCCGCAATTTTCGAAATAGGTTCAGTGTTCAGAAACTTAACTCCACTGCAAGCGGTTGCTTCCGTTGCGACAGATAAGAAGCCGAATCAGAAAATTATCGATGAGATATATTCCAGCGTTCCCGTACAGCCACTTCATGTGGGTGCTGTTGTCGCCGGCAATTTCGGTCAAGCAGGTTGGCTTGGTGATGCGGGTGAATTCACTTGGAATGATGCCATCGGAATGGCGCGAAAGATTGTCGCGAACACTGGAAATATTTCATCAACCGTCACATCAGATTTTGCTCCGTGGCATCCTGGTCGATGTGCAGAATTGCAAGTGGATGGAAAACCAGTTGCTCACGCCGGGGAATTGCATCCCAGAGTCATAGCAGCTTTAGGTTTACCAGAACGCTCTTGTGCATTTGTAGTCGTCCTGTCGGCGCTACCTTTCCAGAAGCCCACGCGCGTTACACCAGTCTGGACAATGCCAGCTGCTGTACAAGATATTGCAATAGTCGTTTCACAAGAGATTCCCGCAGAATCCGTAGCAGCAGCACTCCGAACCGGAGCAGGTGAATTATTAGAAAGCATCTCACTTTTTGATAGGTATGAAGCGATCGGGGACGGAAAAGTTTCACTCGCCTTTACCTTGGTATTCCGAGCCCCCGATCGAACTTTAACGGCAGAGGAAGTCTCAACTTATCGCCTGGCCGCGGCGCAAGAGGCAAAGGTTCAGTTTGGTGCCACCCTCAGGGACTGATGTGTAGATATGTATAAATATGTATAAATATGCATAAATTTGCATAAGTATACATGAGGCGGTATTCTCCAGATATGAAAACCGGAGTAATTGGAGCCAGCGGTTATGCTGGCGGAGAGCTGTTAAGGCTGATCTCATCTCATCCGAATTTCAAACTTTCTTATATAGCAGCAGGCTCCAGCGCCGGTGAATTAATAACCTCGGTCCACCCTGCGTTACAGAATTTCGCGGGTCAGAAATTTGAAGAAACCAATACGAATTTAGCAAATGCATGTGAATTACTTTTCATGGCACTTCCGCATGGGGAATCGGCGAAATTGGTTTCGCAGTTAGATAGCTCAGTAAAAATAATCGATTTGGGTGCTGATTTTAGATTGGCCGATTCAAATTCGTGGAAAAAGTACTATGGGGGAGACCACGCTGGAACTTGGACGTATGGTTTACCCGAACTCACTGGTGGCCGCGAGAACATTGCTTCAAGTACTCGAGTAGCAAACCCCGGTTGCTATGCAACGGCGATCGCGCTTGCCATCTCACCAGCTCTCGAATCTGGTTTGGTAGCGGTCGATGATGTAGTCGTTGTTGCGGCAAGTGGTACGACCGGTGCGGGTAGGTCGGCAAAAATCAACCTATTAGGGAGTGAAGTGATGAATTCACTTACCTCCTATAAATTCGGGGGCGGGCATCAACATACGCCAGAGATTGAGGAGAGCCTGTCTCGAAACAGCGAGGGAAGAGTAAAGGTTTCCTTCACGCCGATATTGGCACCTATGCCAAGAGGAATACTCGCCACGGTAACTGTAAAAATCACTGGCGAATTGGACACAGCGAGTGCACAAAAGATCTACTCAAATTATTATGACGAGAGCGCCTTCGTAACACTTCTTGAAGCTGGTGCGCTTCCCGCCACCTCCTCAGTCACGGGTACCAACAATGTACATATGCAGGTTGCCGTAGATAGCCATGCAAATCGCTTAGTAGTCTCTTGCGTGATAGACAATCTCGGAAAAGGTGCTGCTGGACAAGCGATCCAAAATGCGAATCTTATTTGTGGCCTACCTGAAACAACGGGTCTAAATGTTTTGGGAGTCAAATAAATTGTTGGTCATTAAGTATGGGGGACACGCGCTCCCAGAAGTTGGTACTGCTGATCCAGTAATAGAGTTTCTAGCAAAGTTTCATAAGAACGGTAATAAATTTATTTTGGTTCATGGCGGGGGCCCACAAATTAACGCCGAGCTTGCCGTTCACGGCATCAAAACAGAGATGGTCGGTGGGTATCGCAAAACTACCCCAGAGGTGTTCGAAGTTGTTCAAAGCGTGCTTTCTGGCACGGTCCTTCGCACCCTGGTTAATCAATTTATTAGCTATGGGATAGCGGCTGTCGGCCTGAGCGCCAGTGATGGAAATTTAGTCAGAGCAAAGCAACGAAATACTGAATTGGGATTAGTCGGGGATGTTACGGAAGTTAATGCAGATATTTTGAATGATTTATTGAACAAGGGTTATCTGCCAATTATTTCACCGATCGGAGTTTCCGATACCGGGGTCGGCTTGAATTTAAATGCCGATCTAGTTGCGGGTGCTATTGGTGGCGCTCTTGGATCAAATGAAGTTCTATTTATGACTGATGTAGCTGGAATTTATCGGAATTGGCCGGATACCGATTCGTTGATCAATGAAATCTCGTCGGATGAGCTGAATGAAATAAAGGGGAGCTTTGAAGAAGGCATGGTTCCTAAAGTTGAAGCGGTTCTAAATGCAATTGCATCAGGGGCAAAGCAAGCCCGGATTTTTGATGGCCGAGATGTTCGGATTCTAGAACTTGCTCTTGCTGGTGCGGCCGGAACTGTGATTACAAAATGAGTACAAATGCCGAGATGTCTGCGAGATGGAGCGCTGTAATGCAGGCAAATTACGGTCTACCGCAGATTTCACTAGTGCGCGGTGATGGTGTTGAGGCTTGGGATGCACAAGGGTTTCGTTATCTGGATTTTCTTGGTGGTATCGCTACGAATATTTTGGGACACGCACATCCAGAAATAGTTTCGGCTATCCATGAGCAAAGCAAAACGCTCTCCCACGTTAGCAATCTTTACTCGCACCCCTCGGGCGTTGCGCTTGCGGAAAAATTGCAATCATTTGTTGGCGACCCCAGCACTCGCGTTTTCTTCTGCAATTCTGGCGCGGAAGCAAATGAAGCAGCGATAAAACTTTCCAGACTAACCGGGCGCACACGAATCATTTCTACAACGGGTTCTTTTCATGGTCGAACAATGGGGGCGTTATCCATTACGGGACAGGAATCTAAACGTTTAGCCTTTAAGCCACTCTTGCGCAAAGTTCAATATATTCCCTTCGATGATCTAGGCGCTGCAAAACGAGCAATCTCTAAGAGGGTGGCCATGTTTATTGTGGAACCTATCCAAGGTGAAAACGGCGTTGTCGTTCCTAAACCGGGATATTTAGCTGGGTTGCGCGAACTGACCGCCAAACATGGCGTGCTCCTTGCGATCGATGCGGTACAAACTGGAATGGGACGCACAGGCTCATGGTTCGGATATGAATCAGAAGGCATAACACCTGATGTCATTACGTTAGCGAAAGGATTGGGTGGGGGACTTCCACTTGGCGCAATGCTTGCCACCGGTCCGGCCGCAAATTATTTTCAACCTGGCTCGCACGGAAGTACTTTCGGTGGAAATCCAATTTCTTGTGCCAGCGCGCTGGCCGCAATCGATGTATTAGAACGCGAGAAATTATTGGAGCGGTGCAGAGAGTTTGAAGCGATATTGAAAGCCGAAATTGGCGCAATATCTTCGGTTGCACAAGTTCGTGGTGCTGGGTTACTCATTGGGATTGTTTTGCGAAATCCAAAGGCTAAGGAGTTTGCGGCTAAGTTGCAGTCAGGCGGTGTCCTAGTAAATGCAGCGACCGAGAGTGTGATCCGGATTGCTCCACCACTCATAGTTTCGCAATCTCAGATCAATGAATTCATTCAAGCATTTAGAAAGGTTTCTCTAGAAAATGGCTACTAAATCTCCAATTACATCCGCGCGTCGACAGGCGATCGTCTTGAACCTAATCAAGAGCGGGCTCGTTGACTCACAGGTAACGCTCGTTAAGTTATTGAACAAGGAGGGCATAAAAGTTACCCAAGCAACTGCCAGTCGCGATCTGGAAGATTTGGGTGCCATTCGGACTAGGTCCGACTCTGGAATATTGCGCTATGAACTTGGTTCCCCGGATGTCAAAAGCGGAGCTTCAGCGATGAACTTGATTATGTCGGTATCTTCAAGTGGCAATCTTGCGGTCGTTCGCACACCGCCTGGTGGCGCGCAGCTTTTAGCGAGTGCGATCGATCGAAATAATTTGAATGGAAGATTAAAGAGTGCGATCGGAACGATTGCGGGCGATGACACGGTGCTTGTCGTTGCCAAAACCGCGACTGGGGGAGCCGAGTTAGCCAAGGCGATTTTGGATTACGCAGGTAAAAATGGTTCGACAACTAAACGGAAGGCAAAATAATGGCGCTTTGGGGTGGCAGATTTAGTACAGGTCCGGCACAAAGCGTTGCGAAGTTGTCGCGTTCAGTTGATTTTGATTGGCGGCTTGCTCTCTACGATGTGCGGGTAAATCTGGCACACGTTTCGGCCTTGGTCTCCAATGGCGTTCTAACAGCGGGAAATGGTGAAGTTATTCGAGCTGGGTTAAAAGCTTTAGCCGTGGAAATTCAAGCCGGCACCTTTACATTGCATGAAACTGATGAGGATGTGCACAGCGCAATCGAACGCGGTTTAGTTTCGAAAATCGGTCCTATAGGTAGCGGGATACGAGCAGGCCGATCCCGCAATGATTTGGTAGTAACTGATTTCAAGTTGTACTTGCATGATCACATATTGGAAGTTGCGCGCTCTTTAACAGATTTAATCGAGGCATTTGCAGCTCAAGGGAAAACACACGAGAGCACTATCGCACCAGGCTTTACCCACCTGCAGCATGCCCAGCCAATAGTTTTCGGGCATGAACTTGCAAAACACTGCCAAGCGCTACTTCGAGACGTGGATCGAATTTCAGATTGGCTTTCCCGCAATAATGTTTCCCCTTTTGGTGCTGGCGCAATGTCGGGGTCAGCTTTGGTACCTACGCCAGAATTAAACGCTCAGGAACTAGGCTTCAGTCGAGTGCATGCAAATAGCATCGATGCCGTGAGCGATCGTGATTTTGCAGCAGAAGCGCTTTTCATCTTCGCAATGATCGGAATTCACTTATCTCGGATCGGCGAAGAATTCACACTCTGGAATTCAACTGAATTCGGTTGGGTCACGATTGCCGATGAATTTTCAACAGGTTCATCAATAATGCCGCAGAAGAAGAATCCCGATATTGCCGAACTAGCCCGAGGTAAGGCGGGCCGGCTGGTGGGAAATTTGACTGGGCTACTTACAACGCTCAAGGGACTTGCCTTTGCTTATAATCGAGATCTGCAAGAAGACAAAGAACCGATCTTTGATTCTGTCGAAACTTTGTTGGTTATTCTCCCAGCGCTTACTGGAATGGTTAAAACAGCAATTTTTCATCCCGAGAGAATCTCAGCACTAGCAACGGAAGGTTTCACCCTGGCTACTGAAATTGCTGATTTCTTGGTCGGTGAAGGAGTTCCGTTCGCCCAGGCTCATGAAGCAGCTGGTGCTTGCGTTAAAGAGGCTGAAAAATCTGATCTTGATCTCCATGAATTGGATTCGAAAACTCTGGGAATGATTCATCCGAAACTAGCGCAGGGCATCGGT
>Ga0209499_1000624_pt1 | contig 25978 bp, 33 predicted proteins | sample C_130208_EF_Meta_FD_187306 | JGI IMG/M metagenome (GOLD analysis project Ga0209499, IMG submission 187306) | Freshwater microbial communities from Lake Croche, Canada to study carbon cycling - C_130208_EF_MetaG (SPAdes) (version 2) | ecosystem: Environmental > Aquatic > Freshwater > Lake... | reverse complement strand
AAACTTCTACCTCTATTCGGTCGTCGCTCTATTTCTGCCAGAGAGCGCTATAACTACTATACACGAACTGATACATATAATCCCATTCCAATTCCAATTGAAATGCAGGGTCGTGATTGCCAGGATCAGGTTGGATGTCCTGAGCTATACAATGGCGATAGAGTCAAGATGTCTGCTACAAATGAAACAGGTGAAGTCACTATATACAAGGTGCGAGATATAATCCGCTAAACAAATGCAGTCATATATTAAGAATGTCTGATACGAAGTGCCAACCAGGGGATACTACCGGGTTTCCTCTCAAATTATCCCAGTCTATATTTTCAGAATGGCCTGCTTCTAAAAACTCACAAGAAGAAATAAAGAAACTAACTGTTCCGACAGATTTCAATGTAAATTGGGGCCCTCCTACACAATCTGCACAAGTTTCCGTAACACAGACCACTACTGCGAATGGTGTCCCTGGAGTCTTTCAGATTCGTGGTATTCAGAATATCACAGATAGCAGCACACTCACACTGGGAAATGCTAATTACAAGTGTTCCGGTGTCTTATCAGTTGTGCAGAATCAGCATACATTCTTAACTAATAATCAAGATGCACTCTATGAAGTTATTCTAGCATTTCAAATTGCAAATAAATCCTCGAATCCTTCTTCTCCAGATGTAATATTGCTAACAAGGCCAATTGTGTTTTCAACATGGAATACGAATAGCTTTTGGCCTGCTGTAGATGAGGCCTGTATGCGAGGAACTGTCCAGTCAGTTGCTCTAGATATGTCAACAATGTTTGGCTACAATTCAAGCACTTTATTACCAATGATTACATACCAAACTTGTTTACCAGTAAAGCTAGTAAATTACAAGACAAAGCCATACGCATATGGAAGTATTCGTGTCCGCGTAAATGTAGCTACACAGCCAATTTACGTTGTGGCAAATACAAATGGCTTAGCTAAATGCAGTGTTATAAATAAATACACCCTCATAACTGAGCCTAGAAATGTAGTAGATGTTTTCGATTCGGCATCCGCCAATACACAATTTCAATTCAAGGATGGTTATGGAAAAGATGATTTCCCTCTTCAAAATAAAAGTAATTTGGTTCCATTGGCTCCAGGTGCTAGTATTTCTGCGCTGAAGGATTTACTTCAGAAGGTTATTATTCTAGTTCCCGAGGCTTTTCTTGGCAAGTCTCTATCTGAAATTGCTACAATAAAGATACCTCCGCCAAAAAAGTCCCAGAAAAAGGCATTCAAGTGCTACACAATTGACCCCCAGAAGGACATTGTGGGAGACCAGATTATGGTTGACCCTTCCACAGGTGAAAGTTTGCAAGATACTATGGAGGAAAATCACTTAGGTCCAAGCCTTGAAGTTAGCAGTCCTTCCGGCATTATGCCAGGTGACATAGAGCAAGCACTTGTTGTAATATGCGTCCTGATTGGCAGCATTTTACTATTTATTTATCTCGGATTCATTGTTCATCTCTGGATTTACAGAGAAGATGGTGTGAATGGCTCATTAATGCATATTCTTATTTTTACAGTTCTATTGATAAGTTTAGTCCTATTTGGAGTATATGCAGAAAAGCCGACGCAAGAATCCAATTCATAGTTAGATATGTCTCAAGGAACTGCATTTATAATATGGTTACTTTGTGTTGGAGTTTCAGTAATACTTATTGCATATTTTCTAAAAAAGCCAACAATGAATTCAAGGGAGGGATTTGCGGTGCGCATCTGCCCAACTGGTGCCAATCAATATATTACGAGAGATGGTGAAACATTGTGTTGTAATGGTGACGTAATTGATGGATGGTGTTCTGGGAATAATATATGCTCTCTTTCTCCCAAGAATAGACGTGGCCTAATAAGTTGCATCGATTTGGCTTTACAGAATGCGACGGCTGCAGGATCTGCTAAATGCCCGAGACAGATACCTAATTATTTTTCTGGAGTGAAAAATTCACTACCAGGTTGCTCAGTATCACAGTCAACCCCCGATGGCACTGCACCTCTTGACCCTACACAGATTCAATGTGCCTTATATCCAACTCAAGCCCTTGACCAGGTTAAGTTGGACAGTTGTTATAATTATTTGCAGACTTCTAACGCCCTTGCTACTGCAAATTCTCCTGCATGTCTTTCTGCTCAAGCGGCTCAAGCTGCTAAGCAAAATGCAGCTAATGCTGCTGCACAGGCTGCTCAAGCAGCTGCAAAGGCTGCCACAGCAGAGGCTACTGCTGCGGCAGGTGGATCTAGTTGCCCTAGCGCCTAATCCGTATAACCATTCTTATTTCCATGCTCCATGGCATTTACATGCCTTGAATCATCAGGAAATAGATTCTGAGCTCTTGACCCGAGCTGCTCTGAGATGAGAGCATGTTTCTCATTCATTGAGGAATCTACTGGATTAAATTCATTGTCCTGGTCTTCAGCCTTTGATGTGAAATCTGCATTATCATAGATCTCATCTGATACGCCACCGTGCTCTAACTTTCCCATGGTAGCATTATATTTCTGGCTATCATTCGCTGAACTATATGCACTCAGGTTGTTGTTAGTTCCTACGACACCTAGAACATCCTCATGATGATGTTGGATGTATATGGCAGAAACTACTAGGAATACGCCGAGAGCTAAAAATGTATCATAGGAAACAGAAGCGAGAATCGCTATAATTGCAAGAAGTCTCACTGGTAGGGTATCAAGTGAAGATTTTAGCATTGCAGTGATTTGTGGGACAAGAAGAAAAGCGATTAATAAAACGATTAATCCGCCAATTTCAGCGACGTTAGGTGCCATCTAATTCTTCTTGCGGTATAAAAATTGACTAATTTATCTTCATTTATTCTTATTATAAAGTATGTCAGATGATAAAACGATATTGACTACACATGGTTACTCTGTTTTAAAATCGTCACTGACTTCTGAACAGGATGAAAAGATTCGCAAGGAGCTTACAGTAAAACCGCAACAGATGCAACGATTCGCTGCTAATACCGATAATGAATTCCCAGTATTTCTAGAATCGGCATCGCGTCTATATTTGCCGCGAGTATGGGCGCGTGACTTCCTCGGTCCTGCACAACAATCGGTTATGTCAGATGGTGTAGCCTTGCCAAAGACCCTTGCATTTATTGGAAAGCCATATGACTATCAGGAGGGTATCATTAAGAAGTTTCTAGGTGCTGATGCGAATGGACTTATCTGCGTGCCCTGCGGCAAGGGCAAGACCTTCATGGCGGTGGCGATTGCATTTCGCCTTGGTGTCCGTTTTATGGTTGTTGTCGATAAGGAGTTTCTTCTAGACCAATGGGCCGGAGAGATGCGCAGTCTTATACCTGGTATTCGTATTGGTCGTTTTCAAGGTGAGAAGATGGAAGTTGACCCTGAGCAGTATGATTGCACAATTTGTATGATACAGACAATTGTGAAGCGTCAGATTCCAGAGTCAGTATTACGCTCCTATGGATTTACTATCTTTGATGAATGCCATCATCTGGGGGCCGCGCATTTTAGCAAGGTTCTAGGAAAGTTGCAGACGAAGCACATGCTTGGCTTAAGTGCAACTCCTAAACGCGATGATGGTCTGACGAAGGTCTTTGAGTGGCACTTGGGAAAGCCAGTTTACTGGGAGAAGACGCGCGAGGCCGATGAAACGGTGTCAGTGGAAATCTTACGTTTCTCATGCGATGATATTGAATATAGGGAGACTCCTACAAATTGGAGAGGTGAGACAGTGGTTGCAAAGCTGCTTGGCCAGCTTGTGGCATGTGCTGAGCGCAATGTATTCATTGCGGAAAAGTTGAAGGAGCTCATTAAGGAGCCAAATAGACGCATCTTAGTCTTATCAGAGCGTATTGGTCACCTTGAGTCCTTAGAGGTTCTTCTGAAGCCTACTGGCTGTGTAATGGGTTACTATATTGGTGGAATGAAGACTGCTACGCGTGACCTAGCTGCAGAGGAGGCTCAGATTCTCTGGGCAACCTATGCGATGGCAAGTGAGGCAATGAATATCAAGACACTCAATTGTGTATTAATGGCGAGTCCTCGTAAGAAGATTGAGCAGAGCACCGGGCGTATTCTGAGACAGAGGCCTGAGGATAGAAAGGTAGCTCCGATAATCGTTGATGTGATTGATATTCACAGGACATATCAATCTCAATCGCGTGAACGCATTTCATACTATAAGAAATGTGGTTACAGGATTTTGGATAGTGATGCTTCAGAGGAAGTAATGAAAAAGAAAGACGGGCCGGCGGTCTATGGCTTTGTAGATGATTAGTGCTTTCTTGTCTTCTTAGCCTTCGACTTTTTGCCAGAGCCTTTCTTGTAATTCTTACGTCTACCAGCTGCCTGTGTGCAGGCCTTGCTCCACGCAACGGTATCAAGAGGTCTATTTAATAAAATAGGCGCGCCGACTGAATTCGTGAACTGGCTGGGCATTGTTGTGTAACGGGCCGTAGGCGCCTCGTAGACACCCATGTCCTTGGCAGCAAGGAGGCCAACACCGCCATGCTGATTCTGAGGATTCGTATGGTTAGGCGTGCAGGCAATCTTGTCAATCTGGGGAAAACCGGCGATTGTAGAGCTGAGGTTATTTGTATACGCGCCGCCAGACATGCCGGGTAGCCCACTTGTCGCAGCGTACTGCATTTGACCGGGGCGGGAAGAAGTCATGCAGGCATCATAGGAGCGATTTACCATGAGGCCATTTGCGAGGCCAGGGTTTAGTGCGCCACCGGGTTCATAGCCAGAGCCCTGACCACCACCTGAATGCTTGCGCTTATTTCTGACTATTTTACGAGACTTTACCATTCTAGTTTAAGGAACTATTTTTCTTTGATAAACCAGTATCCATAAATTACAGGACCACCTGGAAAGCGCAAGTCTTGGAAGTTACCATAGCGAAGATTAAATCCATTGAATTCGATCCTAGAAATCTTGTATAGCTCTTGAATCTTTTCAAAAGGCAGATTTGCATCATTGAATTCTGCTAGGTCCTCTAATAGTGCTTTTAATCGAGTAGTGAGATATGCCTTGAATTTATTAAGATAAATTGTGATTATATCCAGAGCAATACGCTTTGTCTCACAAACTGCAAGGGCCTTTTTAAAATTCGTAGTTAGAATTCTTATAGATAACTCAGACCAGTAATCTTCAAGGGTGAATTCATTGAAGCATAGAGCAGAAATATGGTTGGGATTCAGTCTTTTTCTGTATTCTGTATAATGTTTCTGTCTTTCGCGAACTTCGTCATAATATGGGTCATCAAGGTCGTGTGATGTCCATGCCATGTCAACAGTTATACCATTGTCTTTTGCAAGCTGCAGCATTTCCTCCGTATACCGACGCCTATCTCTTAGGCTAGCAGGCAGAATAGGGGCAAGTAGTTCAAGCATATTAATATAATCTTCCATGTATAAATGCATTAAATTGATACCTTCTACATTGTATGCCTTGCCACCTTCAGCTAGAAGCGCCTTATAGTATTCGGGTTTCATGATGGGTGTGTTCCCATTATAATCAGAATCAATGGTTGTAATACGTCCTCTAAATTCCTTGATGAGTCTCTGCATTTGTTCATCAGACGTCGTATCAACTATACAAATTACACCAGGCCTTTCACGTTTGTAAAGATATTCAATGTTTGCTTGGACAGTATGGGTGAATCCGAAGCAAACGTAGACATCAAAGTTTGGTAGTCTCTCGATATCAGTAATTCCATTATGCATACAGTCACCAGCCCAGAGAATCATCCTTAGGGGATTTTCTAGATTGCATTTTGTGTCAGTATCCAGTGTGAAATTTATTACTCTTTTATCCATTTCGCCTTACTATTATTGCCTTATAATGTTTAATCAATTTTTGTAAAACTAAAGGACACTTGTTACAATGTATGACTCAAAGTCCTCATTCCATTCAGCCATTACGCGCATAACTTCTCCAGTGGACCTCTTGAATTGTAGAGCCTGGCTAATCGTAAGCGTTTGAATGGCTGCGCGACCCAGCATTATACCTGCATTATCCTTCAGGTCATATACGTCTGGCTTGCCTTCTACAGGCTCACAAATATAGTCCTTTGGTCCCTGTGCAACAACTGGCTCTTGTGGCTTGATATATGTTACTTTTAGCAATCTGAATTGTGCAGAATCAGGCATTAGGCACAGGTTCCCGCCGCTTAGATTCTGAATTGCTTGTTTAATAGAAATAAGAGGAACAAAATTCGCAATTTTCATTTGCCAGTTCAGCTGGAATCGCTGGTCTTGGAACCAAATGAAATTTGAGAATTTCTGAATTAGATTAAATCTTTCACTGAATGGCGTTGTTGAACGTAGTTGCTCTCCCTTTGATACAATGCAATCTTCAATCTGTATTAGTCCCTCGGCTTCAAAGATAGTTATTGCGAAAATCCACGTGCCATGAAGGGATTCTCTGTCTAGGCGCATTGGTATAATACTGGGCCTATCGGGCTGCGTTTCATCAATGATGACTGGCCTGAATTCATTTCCTAGTAAGAGAAGCCCTTGCTTTCCTCTGTAGGGGCGCGCATATGCAACATAGTTGTTTGCCTTAATGCGCGGATCATCTCTTTCGGGTTTATAAGAAACAGCTGGGGCTCGCAGAATATCAGGGTAAGAATCTGGTATTGTGCGAATCCAATTACGCTCTAGGTTGGAAGGGTTTGCAAGCCTGGGCTTGTCCGAGTGATGCGTCTTATTCGAGGTCCGAGGATGCATTCTATCATATATAGGCGCTACGTGTTTAGACGCTTTTGCTTTTTTATGGCTTCGCCTGTAAAAAGCATTAAAAAGAAGAATAACCACCAGGCTCTGATGTGTCATTCGCCATGATTCCCTGCATGAATTCACCGCCATTCTGAGCAAATTCGGGTGTAAACGCCTGCATAGCATTTCCAGCCTGGCTTGCTGATGCTGAAGCAATGCCAGAGGCTTCCGCAATTCCACGAGTTGTGTTATCCATTCCAGGCTCAAACATACGCTCAGGGTTTCTCATGCGCTCAGGAATAGATGCAGACTCCTCATTCTGTGCATAGGGGTCCATAGCTACCTCAGGGCTTGACATGCGCATCTCATTGGGCTCAGCCATCTGGCTGGGCGTAGATGGCCCACCTGGGACTGTATTACGAGCAGGGTAGATGACGGCCTGGCGCTCTAGGACAGGAGCAGCAGATGACGTATCAAAAGCCTTGAACCCCTCTCTGGGCATGAACCAGAGGACGACACTTAGAATAATCAGTAATCCCAGTAATAGACCAATCCGGAATGACATCTGAGGCATTGGTAGGAAAAAAATTGGTGTTTTATGCCGGGAATATTAAAAATGTATGTAGCCCTCCTTATTCATGAAATAATAAGCAATACACGCGCCAGCAAATAAATTGGTAATTGCATGATTACGCGCACCAGGAGAGCCACCCAGCATTACTAGATGAGTTAAGAATACGATTGTGATTCCTATGAAATAGAATACCAAGTGTATGTCCATTATATACTACCGTAGAGTGCTTAATTTAAGCACTCTAAAGTGGTTTGCTTCGCTGAACCAAATGAGGAAGTTAAAGAATTAATATATCATTCTCGCAAAGCGAGAATATTATTAGGAGTTCTTAACTTCAGCACTTGGCGGTATAGGGACAGTTTAAACATAATTTTATACTCCATTTGTAGATGTCCTGGTCCTGCTTTTCTAAGAATTCTGTTGAAACTCCTGTGAAAGATGTTTCTGCAGTTAAACCTGAGGTAGTTCTTGAGCCTGCACCTGTACCTTCGGTTGTACCTGTGGCTGTACCTTCGGTTGTACCTGTGCCTGTGGCTGTGCCTGCGGCTGCGCCTGTGCCTGTGGCTGTGCCTGTGGTTGTGCCTGCAAGGTTCTGTTTGCCCCGTTTCTCCTGGGCCCGCGCGCCCCTAGCTGATGCGGTAGCCTCACTTGAGGCTGTCGCTGCTCCTGCTGCAGAGGCGGCTGTGAATGCTGCGGTAGTTTCACTTGAGGCTTCTGTGGCCTCCGTTGAAGCTTCGCCTGCTGTGCGCCGTTGTGGCTTCCCGAAGTTCTCTCTCTTTGCGAAGAAATCTGCTCCGGTGAACCCCCCTGCTGCATCTGAGGTCCCTGCTGCTCCTTTGGCTGCTGCTCCACAGGCTCAAGGAACTCTAGAGCTACGCTCCACTGGCCAATCTGAAGCTCAGAAGATTCTAGCAACGTCAGAGGCAATTTATGCCGATATAAAACTTGCCCAGGAGAATGCCAAGTAGGCATTTTCTCTAAAATCTCTTCAAATCCATTTTCAGTAAGTTCTCTTGAGATAACCTTCCAACAAACATCGCCATCAGGCCATCTCTCATAAATGTGTGAACCTGAATCCCATATATCCAATACATCGGTATGATTAGATATTTGTGATTCCCTTGACCAAATACGCTTCATCTACTAAATTTGAATGCCTGGGATTTAAGCATTACGTTATACTTACGATTAGATGGCTGGCACATTTTCAGCTCTTGAACTAAAACCGGATGGTGATGTTACCCTTGTTCGCATTAAGCATACTACTGCAAAGCCAGTCCTCAAGGATTTTCAGACATTTCTTAAAAAGAAGACGCCACCTACCGTTCTTGTATCATATCCTTATGGACCGAAACGTATCACTATATTTGGTTATATTACTGGAAAGGAGGCCGAGCTTTCTCAGCATCAGCTACCTCCCCCCTGTGAAGTTTCAGAGATTTATGGTAGTATATTGCTAATCTCGCATTCCAGTAAGAATAAGTGGGATACTTCCGTTGGATTTATTGATCCATTTCTTCCTGCGGATTATGAGGTATTCTATGAGAAGGCTTGCTCTGGTGAACTAGAGGAGGAGGAAGAGGATGAAGAGGAGGAAGAGGAGGAGGAAGTTATTGATGATGCAGAAGAGGATGATGAAGCTGAGGCTGAAGTAGAGCCTGATGCTGAGCCTGAGGAAGAAGTTGAGGAGGCTCCGCGTGTGAGAATTAGCAGAAAGGTTCCTAAGATTGATCCTCAGCAACTCCAATTCCAATTCAAGTCCGTCCTTGAGCCTGAGAACGAGTCTATCAAGACTGAGGTGCCTGATAGAGTTAAGATGATTGCAACATTTCAGACAATCTTAAAGGACCATTGTAATGATGCTGATATTGCGAATCTTGAGAGGGGTATTTACAATGCTTCACTCGATGATGCAAAGAAGCACATGATTCCTCTAACTTGGGACCATGAGATGTTCAAGTGGGTCTATAAGATGATTGCAAAGCGCACTATAACGAATTTACATCCTGAATCCTATATTGCGAATAAGTCTCTTATTGAGAGATGGAAGGAGGGCGAGTTTACGATTGATTCTATTGGTAAGTGGACACCCTATGAGCTGAATCCCCCTAACTGGAAGGACCTCAAGGACCAGCAGTTCCGTCGTGATAAGCGTATTCTGGAGGGTAACATGGCAATGGCAACTGATAGATTCCGTTGCTCTCAGTGCAAGAAGAAGATGTGCTCATACTATGAGCTTCAGACGCGGTCGGCGGATGAGCCTATGACAATCTTCATTAGTTGCTTGAATTGCGGTAAGCAGTGGAAACAGTAAGTGGCTTTTTAGAAAAAAGCCAGCAAAAATTCCAGGCACTTTTCAAAAAAGTGGTCAAAATGACTTAATAATAATCTCTCAAAAAAGTGGTCAAAATGACTTAATAATAATCTCTCAAAAAAGTGGTCAAAATGACTTAATAATAATCTCTCTAAAAAGCCAAATGCATTTGGCTTTTTATAACTCTTGAGAATAGAGGATATTACTACAAATGAATCGAGCGGCGATTCTGGGACTTCCAATTGCGAAATCCATCCTCTACGATCGCAGTTTTATCCTAGCGAAATCACTACGCACGATAAAACGTAACAACCACACCATATCATTTAACCCAAGACAAAACATTCCAATAAGACAGAGCGAGGATATCCTCCATGGAAATCAAGTATATAAAGTCCCGGTCTCACATGAATCCTTTCACACCAGCAGTGTCAGACACCAGGCGACCAGGAGACGGATTTTACTATTATGTCAATAAACATTGGTCAGAAACACATCATATTGCAAGGTGGCAGAGTGAATTTGGTGTTTCAGATGAGGTTGAATCCAGGACTGACAAAGAGCTTTTAAAAATTCTTCATAGTCTTGAACATTTGAGAGATACCAGTCTACATCCGAGCACCGCAACTCAGCATTTACAGCTGCTCGGACATATTTGGAAAAATAGCTCTATCAATTCTAATGAAACATATCTGAAGATTTGCCTTGAGGATCTTCAGCAATTTAAGAATGAGGCAGACATTGCAAGATTCTTCGGATGGGCTGTCAGAACAATTCCCACAATTCTCACAATTGGTGCTAGTGAGGAATTTATTGAGCCTTATGCAGTTCGTGCTACACTTGGTCTAGGAGAGCTACTGCTACCATCCAATTACTATACAGACAAGTCGCAGCATGATACTGATATTTGGAAGGCATATGAAGAATTTGTAAGTATCTGCTCAATTGAGCTTGGTATCCCTTATCTCTATAAGGCGATAGAAGCAGAAACACAAATAGCTGCTATTTTAGATAAATACATTTCTGAACAAGTGGATGATAAGTTAGGTAATCGTCTAGTCTCATGGGTTCCCGTATTTGAATGGGATGCATTTATGGAAGGACTTGATTTGGACCCTCGGTGGCAGAAGAGAAGATGGGTTATAATGTCTGCCGAGCATATTAAATATATTCTAAAATGGATGTGCAGCGCCGATGAGGAGCTTGTTCTGGCATTATTATCTCTTCATCTAATTCGTTGCTCTGCGCGATACTTGAGAAAGGAAATTAAGGATGCGCATTTTAAACTTTTCATGAAGGCTCTTAATGGCATTGATTCTAGGCCATCTAGAGAAACTTTATTTCTCAATGACATCAAGCGAATTTTACCAGATGCATTGTGTAGTCTATATTCTGAAAAACACCGTAACCGAGGTGTAGTAGAGAATGTATCATCTCTCGTAGAAGATCTCCGAGAATCAGCAGTAAAAGTCATGTCTAATTCTGATATCTTTTCTAAGAAGACAAAATCTAAGGTCAAGGAGAAATTAAATAGAATGAAGTTTGAAATAGGAAATGGCGCTGCTACTACTTTACCAAATGTGACATATGATCCCAATTGCCTGCTACATACAATTCTGAGTATAAATGCGGCCCGTGTAAAACTAATACCACTTCTTACGGGCAAACCCACAGATATCTTGCATACTGCATATCCATGTTATATTGCGAATGCTTCTTACTACTTAGAAGCAAATACAATTGTAATACCTTGGGGAATTCTACAGGGTCCATATTATTTCAAGGACGCCCCTCTAGGATGGAATCATGGGGGCATTGGGGCAATAATTTGCCATGAAATGTCACATGGATTTGATTTAGAAGGATCGCTGTATACACCAAGAGGTGTTTTTAAGGAATGGTGGACTCGCAAGAATCGCAATTCATTTCTAAAGAGGACTCGTAAGGTTTCTACTTTTTTCAGCAAATTCAAACATTATGGGAAAACAATTGATGGAAAGAAAACCTTGAGTGAGAATTGGGCAGATTTAGGAGGAATGACAATTGCCTTGCACAGTCTAAATAAGCATCTAGAGAAGGTGGTTGCATCAGAATCATTACGCACGGAAGCACATCGTAATTTCTTCATTTCGTATGCAGTTTGCTGGAGGACTTTAGTTAGAAAGGAGAAGATGCTTTATTCTATGCTTGAAAGTGTGCATGCACCATCAGAAGATAGGGTTGATAGATTAGTTCCCCAATTTGAAGAATGGGTGAAAGCGTTTTCTATAAAGGAAACGGACACCTTATTTATTCAGCCAGCTAAGAGGTTAAAGTTTTTTTAAGAAATATGAAATAGATGTCTGCTTCACGAATTCTAAGTATTCGTAAATCAGATACGATTGATTCAGCAGATATTATGTTTCCAATAATGTTCATAGGAGAACAGTATGGTTACAGCCTTTCCAGTATATTTCGTAAATTAAATAATTCACAAGAAGTTCATGTTGGGATTTATCCAGATATATTTCCGCATACGATTCAGGAATATTTTTGGATTAAAAAGGGAGTTCCAGGGAAAGAGCCTTGGGCTGCATTAGGACAACTAAACGATAACACATATTTTCTTTTCACAGCATTTATGATACGTGACACTGGAACTTTTGTTGGTAATGGTCAGATGAACTTGTGGATGTCAGTTCGTTACAGCGACCTTGTTCAATCACCAATGGATCCCTTGATGTATAATGAATATATTTCAAATACTACTAATAGATGAAGATTTCTTTAACTACAAGCCTCATTATTTTTGTTCTCTTTGGCCTTTTCTTACTCTGGGAATTTAAGCTAAAGGAGGGATTTGAAGCCGGTGTTCCAGCTGTAAGATGTGGGGTAGATTTGCCAACATGTGCGGTTGGAAAACAGTGTATGAATGGATTCTGTGGATATCCATCGGCGCCAGCACTTCCACCAAATCAGCTTCCTGTATTTCCCTAAATTTCTTTTTCCTATTCAGAAGCAATGAAACGTTCCAACGTAATAGCCCTTGTTGTAGGACTAGTCCTTGTAGGCCTCGTAGCTTATTTTGTGATGTCAAAGTCTGGTGCCCCTAGAATGGCGGGTGCTTCAGCTAAGCTACCTTGCCTAGCCAATAACCATTGCCCCATGGGTCAGAAATGCTCAAATGGATTCTGCGGAGAAGGTTTTGTAGGACCCATTGGCCCTTCCACTGATGCCTCATCTTGCACAGCCAAGGAGTGCAATGGCATAAATGCCGCTTGCGCTAGAAAGGAAGTTCCCTGTCCCGAGGGAACTTTCTGTCAGAATAATTCATGCATTAACGTGGCCCCCCAGGACCAGGGTGAGGCCTACAAGCAGATTGGCATGCTACTTGATTAATCAAGTTTGTTAGCTGAGAGATCCTCCTGCTTTCTCTGTATCGCAAGGTCAGGTGCACTACCAAACATAGAACCCCAACCCTCTGATGACTCTCCGGATACCGGATTGCCATCAGCGCCCATTACGGCAGGACCCTTCTTGACACCACGCTGCTGCTCCTGGCGCTGGTCAGATACGAACTTGTCGCGAGCATCCTCGTTATCCTTATAACGCTTCATTAGCGTATTGAGCTGATCCTCTGCGTATTCCTGATCCTGGACCTGGTGAGGCTTGGGGTCCCAAGGAAGCCACTTGCCTACCTCGCCGAGGAAGATATTATGAATTGTGTCATTGCGCTGCAGCTTCTTTGACATGGCTACAGCCTCACCGTGAGTTCCCGTTACTCCCCGGACCTTTAGCCCACGAATAGAGGTTCTGAACTCATTCTTCGCAAAAAAGGCCTCCTCAAGCTTTGTCTGGTTCTTGAACATGAAGTCATCATACGCCTCCTTAATGGCAGTCTTCTTAATCTCAGCATCATTCTCCTTCACGTAGGAGCTGTAGGTTTCTAGAATGTTGCCGATGTTTAGACGTGACTTGCGGCAGAGAGCAGCCGCATCGGTCAGTGCACTTAGAGCAGCGCCACTGAGGTCTGCACCAGATGCATCCATCTTATCAGCCTCCTTGGTTAGCTTATCGTTGATTCCCCGGACAACCGAAACTAAGAAGGTCTCAAGGTTACGAATCTTGTAATCAATCTCATACTGCTTTAAAAACTCACCAAAGAAGAACTGGTCCTTGTTGTCAAGGACATTTTCGGGACTTAGGAAGGACAGAAGCACAAACTTCTGGCTACGAATCTCAGGGTCCTCCTCTAAGAAATCCTCTTTTACGGGCGTGGACATTTTCTATGTTTCTTCTTATGAATAATTCTTAAGGTATCTTACGCACAAAAAATCTAGGAGTCAAGTATAAGGATGGATTTCTCTCTTGGTGACCTATTAACGTCTGTTCTCAAGTATCTAATTGAAGGCCTAGTGGTTGCGTTCGTAGCCGTGCTTGTCCTAAACCCCAAGAAGCCTAACTTCGGTGAGATCCTCACGATCGGCACGGCGGCTTTCGCCACGTTCGCTGTCCTCGACACGTTCACGCCTTCCATCGCCGTGACGGCTCGCCAGGGTGCTGGCTTCGGTCTAGGCGCCAACCTCGTGGGCTTCCCTCGTGTATAAGTCGCTTTGGCTTTTAAGAAAAGCCAGCAAAACGCTTTTTAGAAAAAAGCGAATCATACACAAAATTCATTCATTGCCTTGTAAGGCAACTAATGAATTTAATAGATAAATCTTATTTTCATCATCTTATTCTCGGTATCTGACTCATTTGCTCGTGTTCCACCAACTGATGCATTTTGCGTCGCAGGCTTAGCAGAGCGGCGACGAGGCTTAGGTTCACGAGGGGGAGGGGGAGGAGGGCGAGTATTAGCCACAGGGCCTACGGGCGTAGGAGGGCTTGGGGCCACAGGGCTTGGGGCCACAGGGCTTGCATTTTGCGTCGCAGGCTTGGCAGAGCGGCGGCGAGGCTTAGGTTCACGAGGGGGAGGGGGAGGAGGGCGAGTATTAGCCACAGGACCTACGGGTGTAGGAGCGGTATTTACCGTAGGGACAGCATTTACCGCAGGAGCGGTATTTACCACAGGAGCGGTATTTACCGCAGGGACCGCATTTACCGCAGGGACCGCATTTACCACAGGGGTTGTATTTACCACAGGAGTTGTATTTACCACAGGAGTTGTATTTACCGTAGGCACAGCATTTACTACAGGAGTTGTATTTGCCACACTTGCATTTGCCACAGGGCTTGCATTTGCCACAGCATTTACTACAGGAGTTGTGTTTGCCACACTTGTGTTTGCCACAGGGGCAGCATTTACATCTGGTTCTGAAGCCACAGGCAGCGCATTTGCCACAGGCAGCGCATTTGCCACAGGCAGCGCATTAGCCACAGGCAGCGCATTAGCCACAGGCTTTACGTTAGAAGTATCTGGCTCAAAAGATTCACTTGAAATATTTACACTATTCTTTGCCTTTACCATACGGTAATGTCTATCTTTCATAATATATCTGAAAATGCTACATTCAGAGCTTAACTGGGTTTCCCCCTCGGTATCACAGTTATGCTTAGCAAGACCCTCGAGAATTTTAGGATAAATCTCATTTGGATAAATAAATCCCTCATCTTCGAGAAGTGATCTTTCTTCAGCACTAAAATTACCGCTCGCCCAATCTTCTATTGCCTCTGTCGTTGGCTTACGAATTATGTATTTCTTGGAATCAATGTGAATGACTACTTTTTCACCTGGTATATTGTTAACTGTAGCAACAGGAGCAATTGGAATTTCATTAACCATATTTGTTTCAGGGGTAGTTGCATTCACTGGGATAATATTGGTATTAGTTGTATTTACAGGGGCAGCAGTATTTTCATTGATAGAGGTAATGGCTGTATTAACCGCAGGCATAGTTTCACTTGTAGCCACAGGTGTAGCCACAGGTGTAGCCACAGGTGTAGCCACAGGTGTAGTTTCACTTGTAGCCACAGGCATAGTTTCACTTCTAGCCGCAGGCACAGTTTCACTCGTAGCCGCAGGCACATTTTCATTAACAGACACAATTGACGTCTTAGCCACAGGTGTAGCCACAGGTGTAGCCACAGGTGTAGCCACAGGTGTATTACCAGAAGCCTTGAAATCACTTGTGCTCACTACAGGCGTATTACCAGAAGCCTTGAAATCACTCGTGCTCACTACAGGCGCAGCCACAGCTGTATTACCAGAAGCCTTGAATTGATTCTTGTCTAGTGCACTAGCAATATTATTGAAGCCACGCGCCCTTGCCTCACCAGAAAGTCCATCGCCACCAACCATGCTATCGGCTCCATATACGACCTGTGTAACCCAGCCGGGAATTGCCTTAAAACTTACATTATTACTTATACTCGTAATATCTAGGTCTTTCGCACGACGTGCAATTGTCTTTGGCTTCTCAAATTCAATCTTATAAATATTATCACTTGTATCTTCCTCCTTTGACTTGGAAAATGGGACCTTTAATGTTTCAACCTTTAGACATCCTAGATTTCTAGAAGACCTTTGGTATACATTACTGTGCTCGGGTAGAAACCCTACTACTACTTGCTTGCTTGTGTTAGGGACCGCGTGGAGTAGAACACCATCAAGGGACGGTAGTGACGTCTCTTCTTCTGAAACATATAGAATTTGCCCAGGGAATGCGGTTAGAAGAGAAGTCAGACCAGTCTCAATAAATTTCTTGTCAAGGCTGCTGAAAATAGGATCCATGAAAATAATATGAATGGATGTATCCATTTGTAGAATTGTATTTACCCATGCAAATACATCTTTCGCTGCATCTACATCTCCACGCAGAGGCGCAATAATGTAGGTAGGACATTCAGTGACATTCAAGATTCCAATAATAATATGAGGGTCATGTCTTGGGCGTCTGCGAGAAGGAACGCTTGGCCCGAGAGTCTGCCGCCACTTTGTCTGGATTTTCTTCAGGGTTCCGAGATTTACAGCTGAATGGAATTCTTCTACATTTTCAATTACAACTGGTACAGACTGCCACAATACCATTCCTCCTCCACCTTGAACTGGCATTATTTGTGCATTTTGGTTATCCGGAAGAAGACTAACATTCGGATTATGGCTACCCGAGAGCATCTACAATGAATGAAGACTTAAGAAATCTGTAAAACAACATAGTACATGAACACGAATCCCCTACCTATACTCTTAGGGACAGCAGTTGAGAGCACACCGCCTGATTCCCAGACAAGAAAGCGTAAAATACACTGCAAACAGGAGCTTATTATTATGAATCTCCAGACATTCTATTCAACTAGAAAGGACCTTGATGAAATCATGGAATTGCTCCAGGGCACAAGCATTATTAGCCTTCGTCTAATTGACTGGTTTGTTACAAACTACGCTAAGAGACATGCAATTGGTTATATTCTAGGCGGTCAGGAGTTCATGGTCTATATGAGCTACAAGAGTCAACTGAAGGCGTATTCTAAGAAACTCTTTGACCCCTTTTGCAGAAGAGAGCGTATTATGTTTTCCTTTCCTGGAACTGAGCAGTTCGTTACCACGGTTGGCAAACTGAATTTCTTCCGTTGGGCAATTGAGAAGAATGTGATTGAATATCTGAAGAAGAATCGTCTAGTAGTTGAGACTGAGATGAATACTCACATGAAGCAGCTTAGTAGATCGCGGTCGACGCGTAATTCTACGAATTCTTCTTCAGAGGCAGATGCACCTAAGAGAATTAGAACTACTACGCAGAATTCTCCTACGCAGACGCTTTGCAGACGCGATGTTGAGATTAATGTTGGTTTCGATTAGCTTTTTGGAAAAAAGCTAGCAAAAACCCCCTGGGAAAGCGAACCAAAAATGACTTTGCCTATAAAAGCTATACGCAAAGTTGCAAAATGTCTCCTATAGTAGAATGGAAGACTCTACTGAAATTGCCATAACCTGGAATGATTCTCTCGAATTACTTGTTGCTGAAGAGGCTGAGAAATGCGGTGGACTTTCCTGGCTACATGCTGAATGTGAAAGGTATTTTTCGGTCCACACTAACTTTATTGCACTCCCTGTAATTATTTTGAGCACAGTGAACGGGTTTCTTTCCGGTAGTTCAGCCACTATTTTTACGAATACACAAGTTTCATCGATCGCCCTGGGAACCGTGAGTTTATTTACTGGAATTTTATCAACAGTTGGCTCGTATTTTGCCTGGGCTAAGAGAACGGAGGCTCACAGAATATCTTCGATCCAGTATCAAAAAATATCAAAGTTTCTGGCAATTGAACTGAGTTTACCAAAGGCTGAGCGAATTGCTGCAAAAGATATTCTTAAAATTACAAGGGAGCAGATTGAGCGACTCATGGAAATATCACCTGCAGTTCCAGAAGTCATTCTTGCGAAATTTAGAACTACATTTAAGGGTAACGAAGATATTGCGAGGCCCGAAATAATTCAAGGTCCGACAAAGATAAATATAAATAAATTTATTCAGGATTCTGCAGAGACTGGGCCAAGAATTAGTATTACTACTAGACAATAGTTGAAAGTGTTTTAATAAGAGGTATCAGAAGTTCACCATATACAGTTTCAAATGGACTTTCTCTACGGATTGTATACATAGGCTCTTTGAGCACTGGTAAAGGCTCTTTGAGCACTGGTAAAGGCTCCTTGAGCACTGGTATAGGCTCCTTGAGCACTTGTATAGGCTCCTCGAGTCTTGTAGCCGCAACCTTCCTAATAATAATCTCAGACTTGTCTATTCCTGTGACTTTCTGAATTATATCAAATGGTGTATTATCCTTGAAATACATTTCAGCTGCAACAATCTTAAGTCGCGACTTGATACTTGCATCTGTCCGCTTATATTTATCAGAAAATGCCTTTAATGGTTTTTTCTGAGAAATATGGTTCAATAATATATCTGTTTCCTCCTTGGTCCATATTGAAGTTTTCATTGTAGTATAGTGTATTGTGCACATTGTGTTCAATTTTAATCATATGTTTGGCATGCTCCATCTTCTCCACATGCAGCAGCACATGACCACGTTTTAAAATTCTTACCGTTTTTATCTAACTTATAACATGATTGTCCTCCACCTTTTTGCCGTAGCTTCCTTGTTTTTTTATTCTTTATAGTTTTTGCAGTCTTACGATTTACTCGCGTCTTCATCTATTCTAGTCCTTGAAAAACATATACCGAGAGAGTATATCATCCCTATTATCACGGTAATCTTCCTCTGTAGTCCTAGTGATACGCACTGCACTGAATTCCTTCAGCCATGGGTATTCCAGAGTCTGCTTCTTGTTGCAATGGTTGAGTCCTGTACCTGCGCTTGAGCTAATAACAATAAAATGCACAGTCTTACCCGTCAAGGAAATTATAACCCTATCCTCGGAGCAATATGATAGCAAAATATATGGATAATCCTTTTGAATATATTGTAACTCGATGGTTTTGTCGTGATACGTAAAAGGAGTGCTAATACTTATAGTATATTCAATCCCATCACAGTATACAGGAATTTTATTTGTATCAGTTGAATCAAAGGTGCTTATGTATTCTTTAGCGAAGTATAGACCCATCTAGTGATAGTATAAGCTACAATCTTTATATCATCTGTCCAAGATAAAAGGTATAAGTAAACCAAGGATTAAAAATATAAGATTGTATAAAAGATTACAGCCATTTCTTAGAATTTCCCCTTCATTGATATTTTCTTGTGGCGCTTCTATAATAGGCTCTTCCATAAGCTCTTCCTCATAGACTCTACAATATAAACATGCACCGCACCATGGCTCCCAGCATTCCCAGTGAACAAATATAGCGCATTCACAGTCTAATTCTGGAATAAATGCTTCATCTTCTGTGAATTTTTCTAGACATATTAGGCACGCAGTAGCGTCCATCCTATACTTTTTTGGGAAAAAAGTATGCAAAAAATCTCTTAGTGAACACTTTTGGAAAAAGTATGCAAAAAATCTCTTAGTGAACACTTTTGGAAAAAGTATGCAAAAAATCTCTTAGTGAACACTTTTGGGAAAAGTATGCAAAAAATACCCCTACCTTGGCAGCCAGGAGGATCGCAGGATTTGACATTTCCCATTACCTTTACCCTGGATTTCATCGAATGTTGACAATTGAACAATTCCAAGGCTATGCCTAGAACCATTCAAGCCAAGACTTGAACAAATCTAAGATTACACCTTAAAACTGATTTGAACCCTAAATGTTATAGTTGAATATGCCTTATAAGAGCAGGGAGTTATATGACCCCACCGATAAAGACACAACAGTTGAACCTTAAACACTGAACCCTGAAGGCTGTGTGCTGAGTGGGTATATAATATTTTGCAACTTATCGTTGTTGCCACGGTCAATTTGCTTTTCACCAAGGTAGGGGATAGGGGCTCTGCCCCTAAGACCCCTGTAGGGGCAAGCCCCTAAGACCCCTGTAGGGGCTCTGCCCCTAAGACCCCTGTAGGGGCTCTGCCCCTAAGACCCCTGTAGGGCAAGCCCCTACGACCCCACCCCTCCATTTCATACAACCCTATCAATTTTTATACCTCTATCATTGTCTTTCCATTCGACTCACTCAAGACCCAGTCAACATTCGACTCAAAGGAGTCAATCTCATCCTCCAGGTCTTTTGCCATTTTCTTAAGGTTCATCGGGTCAACTATCTCCACCTTGTTTGTCTCCATGAAACTTGACCTCAGTGCCGTGATTGTATCAGGATTTGTCTTAACATCCTTACCTAGCTCAGATGTCAGAAGGCTATCTAGTCTCTTCTCAAGAGCCTCCATTGCATCCTTGTACTCCTCATCTACTTTATCGATGTTCCTTACCATCTTATCCAGGAGTTTCTTCTTGTAAGCGAGGCTTGACTTATGCTCAATGGCCTCTGCTACCGTCCCTGACCACTTCTTAGGGCCAGTCCCAATGGTCACTTGGGCCTGTGCATTGGACAAGACGATGGCGCGCTTGATTGTATCACGACGTTTCACCAAATCCATGTAAGACTGGTATTCGGACTGTGCGATCTTCTTCAGATCTACCTCATCTACCTTATTCGTCTTGCTTCTAACTTGCGACCAGTAGTCGGCGTAGCAGAGACACTTGCTGATGCGCTTATCAAGTAGCTTCAGCTCTGCAAGGCCCTGTGTGATACTCATATTCATTTTAATGGAACTTGTAAAAAAATACTAAATCAATTTTACAAGTGCATTTTATTAGAGCAATGATTGTGCCCAAATGTTAAACCGTGTGATGGGCATTTTATCTTCACCAGAACAGAATGTTTCTGCAAACTGACAATGAAATCCCTTCCACATATTATTTGCACCACTAGTTCCGCCAACAAGCACCTGGATATTATCATATGATACTGGATTCTTGAGGATGCGTAGATTATCGATGCATATGTCATACTTATTGCAGGCTGCAAAATCCTTCGAATAGATGTCTTCATCTAAGAAGTGGTGCTCGCGACACGGGCTATCGATACCCTCCCAGTTAGCCAATCTACACACACCCCAGACAGATTTTTCATCCAGGCTTGATAATACAACGATTGTCCCTGCTGGCAAGTTGCAGCGATCCTTTTTTCCAAGCTTAAATCTAGAGCTTGACAGAAACTCCTCCCTTGATTTCTTTGTGAAATAAGATACAACTACAGACATATTAATCGTTTATGGGTAAAATATTTAAGGGCGGGCGCTAATTCAATTTTTTCCAAATTTAATAGTATATATTAAAACTATAGCTCAAGAGTCTCATACTACTTGCTCAGCAGCACCACATTCGCCACTGTAATCATTAACGCTCCAATAGAAGCTTGCATAGAAGGTTTTTCGCCATTAAATAGATAGCCAAAGATATAGGCAGCAACGACGCCAAAGAAACTCAGCATACTGAATACAGCTGTAGAAATCAGCGGAATTGCGGTGACTCTCATAGAGTAGCCAGTGAAACCTATAAATACATTGAATAGAATCATAGGAATCCACACCTTCCAGGAGAAATCAATCTTGGGTATCTCTAGGCCTGCAGGTTTCAAGCCCATTGCCCCTGCAATCAGCGCTGGCGACATCCACAGTGCAGCGCCCCCATAGAGTTCAAAGAGGCCCTTGAATCCTGCTTCCTTCTCCTTCATCAGCTTGAAGTAGAAATAGATGGCTGTCTCAGTGAGCGCTGCTCCTAGGGCGCATAGAGTTCCAACTGGCTTCTCTAGATCCAAGATAGTTCCCTTCTCGGGGTGGGCTACGAGGAACATGCCTACGAGGGCCATTAAGATCCAGGGCACTGATTCCATGGGGATCACTTCGCCAAGTATAATCCATGCTCCAATGATATTCCAGATGGGATATGTGTAGAAGATGGCCATGGCATTTCCTGGACTCAGATCCGAAAAGGCCTTGTAGCTCACGCTAATGTGGGCCAAATTTAAGAGTCCAGCTCCACCCATTGTTTTCAGCGAGATCCCACCAAATTGATTAGAATTACCAGATAAAGCCATTGCTGATGCAGCAGCCATTGAGTAAGTTAGTAAGCGCGAAACAATCTGAGTCCATAGATTCGTGGGTACGGCCTTGATTAGAATTGGATATGCGGACATAATAATTTCACTAAATAGCACAAGTCCTTCAGCTAGCATCTATTGCGTCCGGATATTTAAGATTTATACATTTCTTTAAATCATAATGAAGACAATTGCTCTTAATTGTTTAGTATACACGCTAATAAATAAAGATGTTAAAGATAATTTATATCTTAGTATTTTCCACATATGGCTAGGTAAGGTTATACAATTAGGAGGCCTTACGCAAAATGATATCTTAAAAATCACAATAGATGCAAGAACCTATGAGTATTATAATAATACAGACTCACCATTACCTCTTTTATTAGAAAAATTACAATGCCCATATGAATTTATATTAATTAATCCTCCATCAACCTCTCTTGAAGGTATGATGAACAAATATATATTTACCGAATATACTCAAGACGCCTGGATTTATTCTGATATAGATATATTAATATCAAACCCTTTTTCTATTATGATTGAACAGACAAAGGAAAATACTGCTTATTTTTGTGCAGAAGATTTTTTCTCTGACAATAACCATGGGGAGGGATACAATATGGGCGCTGATAAGAATCTACCAGGGTTTAGTGCAGGCAAGTTTGTGATATGTGGAAGATTATTACGTGATTCTTTTTTTAATATAATAAAGAATTCATGTGATTATTCTAAGGTAGTCTATACTGTAGAACAGCCTGTATTTAACTATGCAATTTATTGCTTGCCTAGAGATAAAGTTTCTGTAGATATTGATCTACTTACAAAGCATGTATCATTTAATTGTGATAAAGATACTTATAATAAGAATATAACTATCTTTAATGATATGGCTGGGGATGTTGCGGATGGTGAATCACATGTAAAAAGAGTTATGGATACAATTTCTTTATATTTTATTGGATTTTATTGATTACATCTCATTCTTACGCTTAGAGGCCTCCTTCATGGCCGCACCTAGCTTTACATTCTTATCCTTCTTCTTCATCTCCATATAAACCTTCTTTACAAACTTTGTCCACTTCGATAACTTGCGTGTTCCCTTCTTTGCACCACCCTTTCTTGTTTCGGCCATAGTATATTTATTACTAAGAAATTAATCAAACCCCAGGCTTCTTGAAAAGCAATGGAATGCATACATATCTGATGCTAGTAAGAGTAGTATAAATAGTAAGATATGCTCAAGTTTCTCATATTGCAATTGCTGAACCCATTCAGAATGTTTAACAAAGACAATCGTCGGAAGGGCACTCGTCAATCCTAGAATTGCCCAGCCCATAGAAGGCTTGTATAATCCTAAAAGAAGTCCTCCTAGCATATAATCACCGTTGTATTTACGAATATTAATTACAGCATCACCCAAGGAAATTTCCATTTTATCAAATACTGATTTTTCACTCATCTATGAGTTCTATAATCAGTAGTTAAATCATCAATTTTTGGCCGCAATTGCTCATATGCTTGTAAACTATTTAACTGATTTTGCTCAGCAAATCCCTCTGGGACATAGCGACTTGAGAATCCTCTTGATAGAATACGCTTACTTTCCTCCTCGCCCCGCGCGGTCTTATCATCCTTGACTGAGCCGCGTAGTTCACGAACTACATTGCGTGGGTCATATTCTGGCGCATACTGGTCAAAGAATACATTGCCGACGAGCTTCGGCCCTGAAGGGTCAAAGGAGGGCGCAGGATTCGAAATAGGTGCCGTATTTCTTGATGACATTCCATTCTGATCATTATAGCGTGTTGCAACTCTTGGTGCAAATGATGATGTAGAGGGCTCTGGCCGGAAGAAGGATTGCTGAATAGGGGCAGATGACCTCTGCATTTCAATGTTTCTGGCGTTTACTGTGTCACGTGTGATATCTTCACGACGTGAGCGTGGAATGAACTGAGGCATTGGCATACCAGAAATTTCCATGGTGGGTATCCTAACAGACATCTAAACTCATATGGATTACTTATATTTAGATGTTACTCGTTCCATTTTTCTGGGATACCTCAAATACGGAATGGTTCAAATTAGGTATATTTCTCACTTCTGGAGGACGCGAGGGTTGGACTATTGAAGATGGGCAGAAAGATAAGCAGGTTCTCAAGATGCTAACTGATAATGATTTTCCAGTAGTAAAGCTCGAAAAGAACTCTAATGTCTTATATGCAAGAGTTGACTCAGCTAAATTAAATATTAGTCTATTTTACACCTGGGAGGAAGTAGACCCAATTTCTTCGGAGGAAGATGTTTGGAGAACCTTTCTTATTCCTAGAGCTCTTTGGACATGTCCCGTATTTAAGGAGAACTTTCTGAAATTCAGTGAGCTACCTATTTCCACAGATTTCATTGAATCCATCTAAGGGGTTCATTATATATATACATAGAATGAGTGATAAATCCCAAAAAACCTCATATGGTAACCTTGATATAAGTGGTGCACTGGCACTCGGATTTTCCGAGAAAACCTTTAATGTTCTTAGCCTTGATGCTGGAAACGCCTTAAAGCGTCCATGGCATAAGTTAGAGCGTGGCCTACGTATAGGCCGCCTTCGTGAATATGTCGCACGCGAAAAGGCCAAGCTTACATTATCTGAGGATGATACTGACCAGTTATTCAAGCTCTTGTGCAAGGGCCTTGATAGAAAGCTTTTAAGCAACAAGGCGGCTGTCACATATGATTCTGTCCAGGAGCAGATAACTGAAATAAAGGGACTCGTTGCACACACTACTGCATCAGGACAGGTTAAATACCAGCTTCTTGAGAAAAAGCCTGGGACGACGCAAAAAAAGAGAGTATCAAAAGACACCCCGACTAATAGTAATGCCAGCGGATGAACCGCATAAAAAAATGAAAGGAAAATTAATGCCAGAAAAGTTAATGCTTACATTGGATCATGTAAGCCAATGTTTAGAAGATTGGGAAGTACCTAGTCCGTCCCATGTAGATTTAAAATCACAATGGAATGATTCAATGAAGGATTATCTTGAATTAATTAATGGTGATGAAGATTCCTTTGTTAATTCTGCAATTTATGGATTAATTGAAGCCTATAATGAATGGGATTCAGATAATTATTCTGGTGCAGTTGAGCACGATAAGACCTTTAATTTAATGCAGAGACCACAGACCACTCAGAGAACTGCCGACTGGTATTCTGAATTTCAAAGATGTCTTACAGCCAGTGAAATATTCAAGGTCTTTGGTTCTCAAAGAGAGCGTGGTATGCTTGTGATGCAAAAGTCAGGAAAGCTTGAATTAGCTGGTCGTGGCTCTAATTTAGCGGTTCTCAGGCAAAACATGAACCCATTTGATTGGGGTATTTGCTTCGAGCCCACGGTTAAACAGATTCTTGAGAGTCACTGGGCAGCGATAATTCAAGATGTTGGTCGCTTTGTTCATCTCACGGATACTCGCTTAGCAGCTAGTCCAGATGGTCTTATTATCCGCTCTCTGAAGAATCCTGAAATGGGTGGGCATCTTCTTGAGATAAAGTGTCCCAAATCTAGGACAATTGGCCTCAAGATTCCAATGGAATATTTCTACCAGATGCAACTTCAACTAGAAGTTACAGGGGTTAGGGCGTGTGAATATGTAGAGGCAAAGTTTGAATTCGTAGATAAGAGTAATTTTACGAAGTCCGAATTTGGTTGGTATGGAAATATTTCAGTCGTTGGCTGCTTTAATGAGCAGGTGGCTGATTGGCTACCTTGTAAATATGCATATGGTCCTCTAGGCGATTTAGACTGGATACCTGACCTTGGCTTGAACGAGCGTGTTCTCGAGACAAATACATGGAATTGTGAGAAAATCCATCATG
>Ga0209499_1000623_pt1 | contig 25980 bp, 28 predicted proteins | sample C_130208_EF_Meta_FD_187306 | JGI IMG/M metagenome (GOLD analysis project Ga0209499, IMG submission 187306) | Freshwater microbial communities from Lake Croche, Canada to study carbon cycling - C_130208_EF_MetaG (SPAdes) (version 2) | ecosystem: Environmental > Aquatic > Freshwater > Lake... | reverse complement strand
TAAAGAACCAAAATCATAATGCCTTAATGTCCAAAGTGCTAAAATTACAGTATTGTCACTATATGGTAATCCAGGAATACTATATTCTCCTAAATTATAAATATCGGATTGAACAATACCATCCACATCCGTAATATTTATTGTATAGTCAGTGGCATTACATACAGAAGGACCAAAAATATAAAATCCATAAAGGCTATCATCTGTAGGATATCCAGGTGGTGGTGCTGGTATTACAATAGGAACACCTTCATTATTAAAATACGCTTGTGTAGTAAGATAATAAAATGAATTTATCGGGTTATTTGACATTGGAAATGCTAAGGTTCCAGATAAATCACAAACAGGCTCGCAGCATACACCACAGTCATTTTCAGTACCCACTTGTCTCAGCAATAGAATTTCAGCACTCTGTCCTCTATTTGCCATATCGGGTGTTTTAGGAGTTAACTTATGGAACCGAGCAAGTGTTTGTGCCTTCAAAAGCCGTATGCGGTCGGAAGAACTCATAGACATCTTTCTATCTCATCTGGATATTTAAGGCTTCGCGGTAAGGCTCTTCCATCTCGGGTAGAGGCACTTCACGATAGTCACGTCCGTACAAAGCTTGTGATTTATCATAAATATGGAGTGCATTACAACCTTCAGTAATAAAATTCATGACTGTAGAGGATATCTTTAGAATTGGATGTACACGGCTTGCACGCACCCATTCATCTTTATGCCAAATGAGTGTTGCGGGCGCAACATAGGTTTCACCAACTTTACATATACTTTCAGATTGTTCCTTCACTATTCCTAGAACCTTTCCGCTGTAAAACAGCGTATCTCCAATTTGTACTTCTTTTAGCTGTTTCATCTTTCCATTTGACATGACAATGTAGTCATTTGGATTATAGCCAAGGTCGTATCCATCGACATTTCCACCTGCCTTACGACCATTTACAGCTCTGACTGCAATGTTTTGTACAGCCTTGACTGTTTTATAGTCATCGTGTTCGTCATAGTCGGCAAATACATGTGGCCCAACCTTAAATTTATGACCAGTTACGTTCAAACAGTACAACAGAGGTATAGATGAAGCTGGTAAAGCATTTGGATGATTCGCCGCCTCTATCATTCCGCTTTCTCCTTGAACAAAGTGCTCAGAACTTACAACAATACCGTCAAGGTCAACCATAGGTGTTTTCTCTCCATCAAATACAAATGTGCTGGTTACATATACTTCTTGGCCATCGACATCGACTAGACGATCGCCTATTTTAACGTTTTTAATCGGTTTTACTTTTCCACCTTTTAGAACGATAGGTGTATCAGGTGCGAAGCAAAATTCAAATAAGAACTTGACTAAGTCGTTATCGGCTAAATTAAATCCTGCAGTCATGGCGCTAGTTCCCATAAAGATTACAGCGTACATAGTGCCATATACACGACCCATAAGGTTCATAAGTTTGGCAAAACTCATTTTGATTGAAAATAACACAGCTTGTATCTTATCGCGCACTGAACGTACAAATCCGTTTACGCCACTTAAGAAATTACCGAAGAGTGTTCGAATTCCAGCAGTTACGTTTACCATTTGAGTAATCACAGCAGTAAATCCACCAAGTAGACCATACACAGGCCCAAATATTTCTGCAGCTTTTCCCTTGAAGATTGCATTCAAACAGAAATTAAAATTCTCCATTGTATCGTATCCAAAGTTACTGGCAAACGGCATCGCCATTGGATTACAACGATACCGGGGAAAATTCTTTGCTATTTCACTTAGACTACCCATGGCAAACATAGTCACGAGAATTCCAATAAATACTATTGTGATAATAACGAATTTTATCACAGTTGTAGTGTATCCGGCAGCCCAATCTGATTGTGTTGTGCTGTCCATAGACCCCTTGTTTTACCTGGCGATTATTACTGGGTGTTTTTACGCTTCTTGTATGTTCTATTTTTACGAGAACGTTGCTTTCTGCTACGACGACGGCGCTTTCCACCTTCTTGCTCTTTCGCTTCCTCGGCTGGCTTCTCCTCTTCGGCTGGCTTCTCCTCTTCAGCTGGCTTCTCTTCCTCGGCGGGCTTCTCCTCCTCTGCGGGTTTTTCCTCCTCAGCAGGCTTCTCCTCCTCTGCAGGCTTCTCCTCCTCTGCAGGCTTCTCCTCCTCTGCGGGCTTTTCCTCCTCTGCAGTCTTCTCATCTTCACCTTCTGGTTCATCTTTGTTAGCATTATTGGCATTTTTATTCGCATTTGCAGCGTTATTACCCTTGTTCGCATTTGCAGCGTTATTACCCTTATTCGCATTTGCAGCGTTATTGCCCTTATTCGCATTTGCAGCGTTATTGCCCTTATTCGCATTTGCAGCGTTATTGCCCTTGTTCGCATTTGATGCATTGTTACCCTTATTGGCCTTATTCGCATTTGTGGCAGTAGCTTCGTCTTTGGCCTCGTCTTCCCAGTTACTAACGGAAAAGAAGTTTCCCATCCTCTACTATTAATTTATATCTAATTTCCTTTCTTAACGCCATACTTTGCACGAATATAGTCCATATCTTCCTTAAAAAGCTTGCTAACTCCTGGTGCAGTACGTTTCGTATACACCGCGACAGCGTTTAACTTACGCCAGGTGCTCAAACTGCCAAACTCCTTAACCGCGCTATCCAGAGCCTTATGACGATCACCCACACTCATGCCAGTCACCTTCACGTATCCATGCTTAGCGAGTTCGCCCTTTCGTAAAGGTCCTATACCGGGACCCTCGCGATATCCCTTACCAGGAGCACCTACGTCGCGTATACACTGTTCTCTCACTAAACTGTGATTTCCATTTCTAGTATAGCGAACAAATGCAGATCGCTTAATAAATCCTGTAGGGCAATTACGTAGTGTACGGTTTTTATAGCCTCTAAGGTTGTGTTTGCGCGTAAACGCCATTTAAATTCATCTTATAATTTATTTGCGAGCCCTACGTGTCTTCCGTGCACCACCAGCAGTCCCACTAGGTACCAATGCTGTGCCGCAGGCCTGAAACGCAATAAATGTACTATTTTCATCTGTAGCGAATGTGTTGGTATCATACCGTATATCGCAAATTCCTGCCAGGTTCGGATACTTTCCCTTTGCTGCGCTAAGTAACCCCGCATTGACGCCACGGAGCGCATCGTCCATTTTCTTAGTAAGAAGTTCTGACTTATTGCCAAAAATTCCCATAATATCGGCACCAAATGTCCGTAATCCACTTATAGCTTCTACATGAGTAGCCATAACAGCACCAACTGACTTAAATTTACTACGGTCATATTCATTATTTGTTAGAAGCAAAAGACCTTCGCTCATATTCTAATTATTCGGGATAAAAACGCCAAGGATTACCTTCATCCAATTCAAGGATGTGGGCGTTTATTGCCGTAACGGTTGGGCTTTTTTTTGGCCTAGTCTTCATGCAGGCTTCAGTAAATAGAGCTGAGGTTATGGCGAACTGGTCAAAGTACAAGTCAGATCCACTCTATATGTTTGCTGCTCCTATATTCAAGCCTGATGATGATCCTCGATCCCGGCTACAATTTGCTACAGATAACTTTCATGATGTGATTTCTGAAAAGCTAACTACCATTTTTGCGGTTCTATTACAACCGCTCTTTCAAGTCTTCAAGATTTTGACCGACGCTCTAACACAGACTTTATCAAGTCTATTCAACATCAAGTCTCTGCTTGATAATATGTGGAAGAAGTGGAATTCAATGGTAGACATCTTTCAACGTCGTTTTAACGGTGTATTTCATAGCTTTCGCGTTACATTTACAAAAATATTTAATGCAATGGAAAAGTCATATGGTGTTGCTACAGCAAGTCTATTTGCTGGTATAAGTGCTATTAATTCGATGACGAGTTTCTTGGATCTAGTGATAAAAATCATTATTACTATCCTTGTTATTCTTGTCGTTATGGTTATTTTACTGTTTTTTGTTTTAGCGCCTTTTATTCCACTTATTATGACTACAATTGGTATCATAGCGGCAACGGCTATGGGAGGCGCCGTTGGAGGTATGGCAGAATCGTTCTGTTTTACAGCTAATTCACGTGTTGTAACTGCTGAGGGTCATGTTCGTATCGATAAAATAAAAGTTGGTCAGCATCTAAGTCCAACAAACAAGGTTATGGGAGTACTCACATTCATAACTGATAAATATGACTTGTATTATTTGGACGGAATAGCTGTTTCAGGAACTCATATTGTCTATCACGAAGGCATTCCCATTCATGTAAAGTTCCATCCTAAGGCAACAGAACTGCCAAAATTTAGAGAAAAGTTATATTGTTTGATTACATCTGAACATACAATACCTATTTTAGGATTGGAATCTGTGCATACATTTTCTGATTGGGAGGAACTAGACACAGTGGTTGAACAAAGATCTTGGTATTCTCAAATCTATGAAACACTAAATAACGTAAAACCCGAACAAGTACCAAACGATGATATTCTCCAATCTGAAGCAGCAGTAGCCGCTGGGACATTTGTCTCTACTCACGTGGGCCCATCCTGTATAGAAAGTTTACGTCCCGGTGATATGATTTATTCGGCGGATGGGGTGTCAACAAAGGTAATAGGTGTTGTTCAACTGGACCCATCTAGTGTAAAAGCTGTAACAGCCTATGGTAATACGTATATTTCATCAGGATCTTGGGTAGAAAAAGCAGGAGTTTGGGACCATCCGGCGCCAACGATTACATCAATCAATACATCCTGGTTTACGCTTTTTACCGATTCAGGAACATACAGAGTTGAAACGAATAAAGGTGTAGTTAAATTACGTGATTTTTCAGATATTGGAAAGGATAAGATTGACACGACCTATGACATGGTCCTTGAAACAATGAAAGACCGTGCGTTTTTTCAAAACGATGTTTAGAAATGAGCCCTCGGATCACATTTGTTTTGGTGATGCTCGCCTTGTTGCTGTTAGCCAACTTTTTAATGCTCTCTGGATTTACAAACTATCCTTCAGCGGAGGGATTTGCGGACTACCTCGGATCGGCACCGATCGGCAGTGGTTACGAGGCCATCGGTTCCTATGATAATGTCGTAAAGGTCCCTGAACATGGCCTCAGCCAGTGGCGTGGCCCTGCTCCTAATGAGCCAACACTAGGCCCCGAGATCACACCTGGGCCCGACAATCTGTTCCTTTTTAAGAATAACCAGTGCAAGCCTGAGTGCTGCCCTGGTAGCTACAGTTGCGGCAGCGGCTGTGTATGCACAACCTCCAAGCAGCGTGACTTTATCGCAAGCCGTGGTGGTAACCGCACTGCGCCAACAGATTTGTAAGCCCTTTATAATAGTAAATGGCACTCTTCCCTCGCTATACGAGGGAAGAATTTCTATTTTCTTTGCTTTCAGCATAGAAAATGGCCGACGCATCTCAAAGTACTAAAATTAAAGCATCTATCGCATTGTACTCACAATACGTTAGAACTCAAGAAATGCAGGTTATACAACCGATTAGCCCAGAACAGATAACAACATTACAATCGTTGAATTTTATCTGCTCTCCACCGACATCGTTAAGCACATGCACAACACAGGCTGTGATAAATACACAAAACTAGTTTCAAACGAGAAAGCTATTGCTTGTTTGAAATATTAAAAATTTATTGATACTTTATTGCTGTATAGTTGGGTGGGACCGGCGCAGCAAATGCAGTATTCAAGTCATATCCAGATGGATGAGGCGCTTCCAAGAGACCGCCTGTCTCTGGCATCAGGCTCTGCTTCGCAGTTCTTTGGGCAACTTCATTAAGCTCAGGAATTGCGTTGTTAGCAGGAAATGAAGGCGCAGGAATACCTGATACAGCCTCGTCCACTTCCTGACGACCATAATTTGTGAAGTGTTCCTCTTCATCTTCACGGTTTGCGAAGTGGTCTTCCTCGTCAGGGTTCGCAAAGTGTTCCTCTTCATCTTCACGAGGGTTCGCAAAGTGTTCCTCTTCATCTTCACGGTTTGCGAAGTGGTCCTCTTCATCAGGATTTGCAAAGTACTCCTTGCCATCGAGTGTAACTGTCGTTACACGGCCCATCATGCCTTCGCCGTGGCAGACACGGTAATGGATATGGGGCTGAAGCTCGCCCTTAAATGGCACTAAGTATCCCTGTGGTTTACGAACCTTGAGCGAAGCATAACCATCACCATCTGCTATGGCTACACCAGCATTACGGTAGGAGAGATATGCATGACGCCAATCCTGTATTTTCTTTAAGTCTTTGTTGGCAGGCTCGGCAGCCCAATACATAACCTTCATACCGGGTTCAACAAACACACGAACCTCTGTATCTGCTCCTTCGGGAGCCATTTCCTTCAAAATACTGCATGGCATCAACGTTCCACCCAAAAATGGCAGATATGTATCACGGTAAAACGCGATACAAAGCGCTGCTACACCGACGAACAGGAAGATAGCGTTTGTTAACGCGCCCTTGCCGAGAGCATAGGATACAAAGTCCTTTCCAGTAAACGCTACGTAGCCCCAGTTCAAGCCTCCAATGACTAAGAGGAGCATAGCGAAAGCATAAAGCTTGTGTTGCATGTATTTGCTTATCATTCTACTTATTGGACATATAAATCATATACAGGTCCCTCAGGAGTAAATGCCTTTTCTTGAACCTTGTATTTGTTGAAAATTGGAAGATCGATTTGCTTCTTTGGCACTGCCTTATGCACAGACGATGCGAGAGCGCGGTAAAGATCAAAATCGGGATACCGTTCGTCTCCATCGGGTTTCCGCAAAACGTTTTTACCTTCGTCATCGATTAACCAGGACCAGATAAGATTGTACACTTCGGATACAGTTGCTAAATAGATTTTATTACCTTCTTTGTTCATTACACGAGCAGGTTTAACTGTTTCGGGAGTATCATGATAAAGAGCTTCTAACAGACTTACTGCTAGACGTGAGAGGTCAAAGGATGTATTAGGCTCTACACGTTTCTCATCTTTGTCAAAGAAAGGATCACAATTATACTGTGTTCCAGCATCGTTTCCAGGAAAAAATGCGTCGCTTATTACAAACCCAACTGGATCAGGCAATGTATAGGTTGCGCGTCCAAAGTCGATAATTTTCATAATTCGACCATAGGTTGGCACTTTCATAATCTTTTCCTCATTATTCTTAATTACACGGTAATACAAATGTGTAATACCCGTACCAGTCCACAAAATATTGTTAGTATGTAAGTCATTGTGTACAAATCCATAATAGTGTTGTGCGCATGTTAACGCAGCAATCACCTGAAAGAGCCAGGCAGTCCATCGCTCTTCCTTTGTGCTTGATAATGCATCATCGTCAGGATCTTCGTCATCTAATAACTCATCCATAGTGCCTTCTGCACGTTCCAAAAGAGTAACTTGTACTGGGAAATTGTTAAATTCTACATACTGTTCAAGTTCACTTGTGCTTGAATACTCATCGGATGTTTCAGAATCTTGTCTCATTCGTTGAATACGAAGAGATGGTTTTGTAAGCTGAACTGGTGCTTCATCGCTTTTTACCGGGTCGATTTCGGACATTTCTTCTTTTTTATCCTCCTCTGCATCACTTTCGTCAACAGCAATAAAATCACCTTCTTCTATTTCACTAATTCCCTCCGTTAAAAATTTACTATCCGATTCGGATTCATCCTTTACTAATTTGAATAGTCCTGCTCTTTGATTACGTTTCCACCACGGTGCGTTTCGTAAACTTTCATACTCGTCTGTGATATTGTATAGATAACGGTCTACACGAGCGGTAAATGTACCTAAACATCCACACCAATGGGGTGAAATACCACTCTGAACGAGTTTGGATGCACAGAGAGCAAAAAGGGCATCTACGTAGGCTTCATTTAGTGGTTCATTTATCTTGCCTAGAGCGGCTTTCCAAAGTTCTGAAGGAGCAGGAAGAGCTCCACTGCTAGGCCACACGTACTCGCCTTCCATAGCATTACCAGCATCCAATAAATGAACACGCTTGATAAAGACTGGCACGGTTTTGTCCGCTATCGTAACAGAACCCTGAAATCGTGACATAGGATCAACCTCTAGGCTCTGCCATAAGTCGCCAGAAATACCAGTCCAGCATTTCTTATATAAGCTCGGTGAACCTGCAAATTCAGGCATGACTTTCTCTAAAAGAGACCAAAAAGGCTGACATTCTGTAAATTCAGGTAATGAATCTACTATAACCTTTGGTATGCCTCCCATTGTTGGTGCAACAGTAAGACATTCAGGTAAAGCTTTGACTGCCGGAGAGGCAATGTGTGGGTTTGGCATATCTTTTTTTGCTCCTTGTGTGTGTCCTCCTCGGCCTGGACGCCCTCCTCTTCCTTTTCCTCGTTGTGGCATTTCTAAATCATTATTGCGTCCTTTAATTGTTAACAATTCCGCATACTCATGTATCAATCATGAGTGTCCCGCCTGCGGGCTCAAATCTTAGTAGTATTTTACCAGGTATGGGAGGTGCGCCGGCAGCTGCACCAAGACCGACCGTAAATCTGCGGCTCAGTAAATTTAACATGAATATGGTGCCCGATGATGCTGTAGTTCTTTTCATAGGCCGTCGTGGAACAGGTAAATCCTGGCTTATAAAGGATATCATGTGGCATAAACAACGAATTCCTATAGGTACAGTTATATCAGGAACTGAAGGTGCAAATGCTTTCTATTCCACAATTGTTCCTAGTCTTTTTATTCACGAAGAATTCAATTCGTCGATTGTAGGAAACGTGCTGAAGCGTCAGGACGCTCTAACAAAGCAGATACGTAAGGAGGAACAAGCAGGACGTAAGTCGGCTTTGGACCGTCGGGCTTTCATCGTTATGGACGATTGTATGTATGATAATAAGTGGGTGACAGACCGTGGAATTAGGTCTCTTTTCATGAACGGTCGTCATTACGGTCTATTGTATATCTTAGCGCTTCAGTACGTTTTGGGTATTCCACCTGTTCTTCGTGGACAGGTTGATTATGTCTTCATTTTGCGAGAGAACCAGGTGTCCTCTAGACGTCGTATTTACGAGCAGTTTGCAGGCATCTTTCCGACGTTTGAGCTCTTCTGTCAGATTATGGACCAGTGTACAGAAAACTACGAATGCCTAGTTATCCATAACGGTTCAAAGACAAATAAGCTTGAGGATTGCGTTTTCTGGTACAAGGCTGAGAGACATCCTGATTTCAAGATTGGATCTAGAGACTTATGGATAAAGTCTGCGGAATACGAACGACAGAAGGAGATCGCCGAATCACAAGGCAATCAAGGGAATAATTTAACGACTGCAGGAACGACGAATAAAGGCCCGATAGTTATGGTAAATAAATATTAAACTAATGTAGGATGCCTAGTAAAACGCTTAAAAATTTTCGTAATTCATTTCTTGAAAAAAGCAGTAAACGCCTTGTAAATTCATTCGGTCGTGCTTTGAACCAGAACGGTAAACCTTTGAATTCAAAACTTATGTTTACTAATAAAGTAAATAGGCGAGGAAAATCCATACGTAATTTATTAGGCACCAATTTGACAACAAAAGCTGGTATCTTTTCAACAAAGAAAGTTGGTAAACTACATCTGCCGTATACGAACGCACCCGCCATCCAAGCTGAAGCCTTAACACAAGAAAATAAGAACGCTGTTAGATACCGTAAAATAACAAATTCTTGGACACCACAAATACGCAATAATCCACGTCTTAATGAAACAAATTCTAAAGTTTTAGCGAATGTGTACGCAGCATCGGCTCCAAACTACAATTTTGACACTATGGTCGATGCAGTTTGGGCGAGAGATAATATTGACGATGCACACAAGATGGCCATTAGAGACCGCCTTTATGCATTGTATGATGAAGAAAACGACGAGAGTGAAAACGAAAACGATGCTGAACTACGTGCTTGGGCTGCTGCATCTGAAGCAGGTCGCCAAAGAATTGTTCAAGCTGCAGTACAACGTACTCAAGAAGAACCTTTGCTGGCCAGCCTCGATACAATAAGAAAAAAGTCACAGCCTAAACCTTCTTTGCCTGCATACTTTGCTGCGCAGGCTAAAGGTGTAAATGGTATATAAACCTAAAATGTCTACAAGACCAACATGGGACGAGTATTTCAAGGAAATCGTCCAAGTTACGGCAAAACGTAGTCCATGTGAGCGTTTACAAGTAGGATGTATACTTGTAAACGATAATCGTATAATTAGTCAAGGATATAACGGATATCTTCCAGGCTGCGGCCATAGAAGCATTGTTCGTGATGGACATGAACAGGCGACTGTTCATGCAGAGCAAAATGCGATAGCTGATTGCGCCAAACGTGGTGTGAGTTGCGCTAATGCCACGGCCTATGTCACCCACTATCCGTGTATTATCTGTACACGAATACTGTTAGCCGCTGGTATTAAAAAGATAAAGTATATAACGAACTACAAGAACGATGAACTAGTACAACTATTTTGTAAGGAACTACAGGTTGAACTAGAACAGATAGTCTGTCAATCAGGATGATTCGCTAACCACTCAAGCCATCGGCCTGCCATCCATTCATCCCAATCGCTCGTGATGAGAGAATCATCATATATATGAATACAATCGGCAAATAATTGCTTTACAAAGAAAAAGGATATTTGGCATTGAATACCACATTCTTGTATGTGTTGATACCAAGTCTCATTTAGTTCATTTATTTTTGCATGTTTCATATTCCTTAAAATGACACCAGTTGCACAATGATTTTTAGTAATTTCACTTAATCCTTTAGCAATCTGTTCATTTATATATTTCGTATAATTATCACTTTGTAATCTATATCTTTCCTGTTTAATAGCTTCAGCATATTCATCCCATACATTGTTAGAAAAGATATACCAATGCTGTCTCAGCATTATAGCATAGTCCTGTTCTATAAAATATTTATTGATATACTCTTCGATTAAAGGTATATTTGCTTGACCTAATTTGTTGTCTAAATAGCATACATAATCATAATCTTGTAGTTCCTTAAATTTATGTGGACACGACTTTATGTATTTTCCAATCATATTACTTTCATAGACGTCGTCGTTTATGGACCTATCATCCAAAACACCTATCCATTTGGTTTCCTGTAATTTTTCTAGCATTTTTATGTTGTTTGTGAAGTAATAACAGTTGTATTTTTCTGAAGGAAGTTCGGGTATTCTGAATGCTTTATTATCAGCGGATCCATAAAAATAAGCATAAAAAGCTAACTTCATTAGCATGTAAAATTATTATTTACTTAAAAAAATACCTTGAATGCGTTTATAAGAAGGATACAAAATCGTTTTGAGTAATTAAATGAAGATCACTTATGGTGTAGGTACTAATACTTTTGATGTTACTAATATATGCTTAACTAAACTAATAAAGAACAACGTTATTACAATCCCCTCCGGTGATGATACTAGAGCAGGTGTTTTTGGCGATCCTTTATGGGGAACTGTAAAAAAGGTCTTTATTGAAAAAGATGGTATTGTAACAGAATATGATCATACTTATGTAATAAAAATTAAAGATAATTTGATAAATGCTTTAAATAGATCTCAAATAGAATCTAAGCTTAATACTATGCATTCTAACTTGCGGTTAAACTATGGTAGTTTTGAAGAAGAAGGTCCTGAACAAAGAATGGTTCTGCGATATTTTACAGGTAAAGAGAAGGTTTTAGAAATTGGGGGTAATATAGGAAGAAATTCATTGATTATTGGTTCTATTTTGAAAGAGCACAATAATACAAATTTTGTAGTGATGGAAAGTGATGGAAACAGTTCTACTAAATTAAGTGAAAATAGAGATCTTAATAAACTTACATTTTTTGTTGAAAACTCAGCCTTATCGAAGAGAAAATTAATACAAAAAGGTTGGAATACAGTCGTTTCGGACACAGTATTAGATGGTTATTACTCAATAAATACAATTAAATTTGATGAACTTATTTCAAAATACAATATTCAGTTCGATACATTAGTCTTAGATTGTGAAGGTGCATTTTATTTTATTTTGATGGATATGCCTGAAATTTTGAACAATATGAACATGATTATTATGGAGAATGATTACTGGGATATATCAAAGAAACAATATATTGACGAGGTGCTAGTAAAAAACAATTTTTACAGAGATTACGTTGAGAGTGGTGGATGGGGTCCTTGTTATTCTAACTTCTTTGAAGTATGGCTAAGAGCCGATACCAGTACTTCCAAATCCGCCAGCACCGCGTAAAGTTGCGCCGCCAGGAATTTCTGAAACAATTCGCACTTCGTCCCAAGGTAGCAAATCAGGCGAGGCCAGCTGGAAGATACGCTGACCCAAGGTAATCTTACAATTACCAATGACTATATTGTCGACTGGAGCCATGATCTTACCACGGTATCCAGCATCAATTAAACCCACAGAATTACTCATTCGTAGAAATAGTTTTGAAATACTGCTACGAGGAAGAAGCCAATAGGCACGAAAGAGGCCACGTGCCGTGTCGTAGAACGCAGCTATGCAGTTCTGGTCCAGTTTTTCAGCAGCCGCCTGAGGAAGAACATTAAACTCATTGCAGAAGAGGTCAAATCCTGCATCTCGGTCTGCATAGGCTTTTGCATTGTAGGCATTAGCGGCCGCACTGTAGAAACTATGGAATGCCTCATCTGGAAGAATGTAAAGAATGTAACCCATTTTTTTTTAAATGTCGTTTCTTATAAAAAAGTTCCAATCAATTTTGTAAGAAACAGTAGAGATGCTAGATACTACGTTGCGGCCTATTTGTTTTGGATTACCCAAAGAGGTCACACCTGAGGTTGCGAAGGCGATAGGCCCGGCCACTTTTAAGAAGTATGAACATGCGTTATACGTTTGCGCACAGTTAAGTCGTATTGTATACTGCGATAGCGGTATTATGTGGCATGTTATACGTGATGCATTCGGCTTGAATAACGACGAAGTTAATAATACAATCACAAAATACGATAAACAGTTTGCAGATAAACGAAGAATAACTGTTACATCTCAGCCTGGTGAACCTGGCAATACAGGCCGTCCTTCTGAATCATATAGTCTAGTTGCCAGCGATGGGTCCAATCCTTACGGTATCTATATCAGCAGCCCTAGTGATTGCACCGTAGTTTTAGTGAAGGGTAGTGCTCTAAAACCTAATGATAACTCGATATTCCAATCAACTGATGTTTTCGTATCTTTCAAGGGAAGCAGCACTATGAAAAACTTTAAGCACGATTTAATGAGCCAGTTTTCTGCAGGCGAACTTCGCTCTGTAGCTAGCGCAGTCATGACAAATGATGTAGGTAATGTTCCTTTGGCATTTGTGAAGCCTATCATGAAGGTATGGACAGCGCTCATGAAGGGGCTAGAGACACTCACAACTGATGGATGCCGCTTAGTGCTAACAGGCCATAGCTTGGGCGGTGCATTCACCTCTCTCTTTGCGTTTATCCTTGCGGAAGCAAAGGTTCAAAATACAATTCCAGTTCTATCAAAGGTAAAGTCTATCCATGTCGTAAGTTTTGGTGCACCAACTATCCTGTCAGACCGTGCGCGCAATGAATTCAATAAGCACTTGGACTCTGGGTTCCTAACGTTAGACCGTGTAGTCAGCCAGGCGGTTGCTGCTCGTTCCTCAGCCACTCAGGTATTAGTAGGTGGTATCATGGGACCGAATGATGTTATACCAAATGTTCCAGTAGGGTTCGCGCATCCTGGATTTCGCCCTCTGGCTACAGAGTTTCGTCCAGAGGCCAATGGTCGTCCGTATCAGATGATGAATGTTCGTGGTTATTATGGCGCCGCGTCCAAGACGAATGGTCGTGAGCCAACTACATGGCCCTTTCCAAACTTAACAGAGCCGGCGGCTCAAACACCGATTGATACTGCAGAACTTGCAGAGGTGAAAGTCCAGACCGACCAGGAAGGTGGCTCCATGGCCGACTTTGGCAAGTACAAGGCCGAATATGCCACACAAACTAAGACCCATTTACCGAATTTTGTGAGTGTTCAAGGAAGCAAATATGCGGTTGGATTTGCCCATGCAGAGTATTTGGGCATGTTCTTCTTAGGTGGGTTCCGTCTTCCAGGCATGAAGAACCCTGCGTCGACATCTCTTGCGTATTTCCTTCTGAATGACGCAGGAGTTAAAATCACATATTTACCTACACAGGACCGCGCGGTACCTGGACAGGAAGGTGGTCGTCGTAAGAGCCGCAAAGCTAAGAACCGCAAGAACCGCAAAACACGCCGTAACTAAAACCGTTTCAAGCAGTGACTATTGTGACCGCCTGGGCAGTAGTCTTCTTGTCTGAAACCTTCTTCTAACCTACAACAAGCACCGTGTTTTGTACGTCCACCAGCCACCTTCTGGCCCGTGGACGGATCAATATAAATTCCGCAAAACTTTTTACCACATTCCCAACACCAGGAGCGTCCGCAGCCTGCGCCCACCCAGAACTTTCCATCCGTACCTAACCCGCACGCAAAAATATAATTACATGCATAATCTTTTAGGCACCAACGTTCACACCAGGGACAGGCCTTCGCTACATCCATTTATTCGTACGTATATTTTTTTATCATTAATATTTAGAAATGTGGGGAAGCATGCAACCAAGAGTAAATATGCCGCCTCGTGTAGCACCCGCACCCGCACCCGCACCCGCACCCGCCCACGTGCCCGCTCCTGCTGCCCTAAATAATAATAATGATGAACTTTATGGCATGGAACAAAGAGGAGTTTATGAGGCCGCTCAAAGAATTCTTCCAGTTTTAGAGAGAGGAGCATCGGCCATAGGACAAGGTGCTATGTCTTTGGGTAGCTATGTAGGTCCGAAACTAGCACAAGGTGCTATGGCAGTAGGTAGATATGGCAGCCAGGTTGCGCTTCCGGCCATAGGTACAACTGCTCTTTCCTCGGCTCGTTTTGTTCGTAATAGAGCACTCTATCCTGTAGGAAAAGCCGCTTGGAATTTTACAAGATCATGCGTTGGTTCTGCATGTTCAAGAGTTGGAAGTGTTGCTGCGCGCGGCGCGCAAACAGCTGTTAATGCAACTAATAAGGGTGCGCGTAAAGTAGCACGAGCAGCTGCTAATGTTGTGGCAAAAGGCGCGAAAGCTGTAGGAAATGCTGCTACCCGAAAAATAGCACGTTTAGGGTGGGCTGCAACATTTGATAATGGGTTAGCAATATCATCAAAGGATAAATTAATAGTTCAGGGAATTATAGACCGTTATGACCCTAAAGTTATCAGCAAGTATTTAACAGACCTAGCTGAAAATCTAGGTGAGCGTTTGGAAGCTTATATCGTTGATCACAATTCAGAAGTTGATTTGAAGTTATACAAGAAATTAGCTGCTGGCGAATTCAGTGCCGATGTTAAAGCTCTTTATATGATACATAATACGTTTATGGGACAGCGCTTTGCTGAGATAGAGGCGCCTTCTACCGCCACAGCTACCCACATCTTAATGCAGGTAAACTTAGTTCCTGATGATCTTTCATTTGATAGTGTAGATGAGCATGATCTAGCAGGATTACTTGCTGAGTATGAAGGAGCGAATGAATATGCTCCAGAGGAAAATCCTGCTGCAGCAGTGCCGAAACCAAAGAAGGGCGCCAAAGGTAAGGATGCCAAAGGTAAGGGAGGTTCTCGCCGCCGTAAGACTCGTAAGTATCAGCGTCGTTAAGGATAAATTTATTTTAGTTAAAAATAATCAATATTTTAAACTAAAAATCGTAGATAAATATTTACGAATGCGAGATTTTGTTGGCCTCTTCCTTCTTACGCTTTATAAATACATCCTCTAGATTACCAAACATGTCGGCCGGTGGCGCCTCTGTCGTCGGACCAGAACCACTCACAGCATTTGCACCAGTTACGGCGCTACGTGCTGCACCCACACGCTCTGTCTTTGTCTTTGAGTAGAACTCATCACGCTCTGTCTCGTTCTCCTTGTACTTCTTCATGAGAGTGTTGAGCTGGTCGTCGGCATACTCCTGATTTGCGATATCCATAGGGTCAGGATCCCAGGGTAGCCAGAAACCCATCTGGCCAACGTAGACATTGAAAGACGGGTCGAGCTTCTGGAGTGTCTTTGCACGAGCGAGAGCCTCATTGTAGGAGGCATACACACCACGAACCTTCAGACCCTGCACCGTTGTGCGGAAAGAATTCTCAGCGAAGAAGTCGTCTTCCATCTTCTTCTTGTTCTTAAAGACGTATGTCTCATACGCATCGATGAGGGTCGCTTCCTTAAAATCCTTCATCTCAGCCTTGACGTGCTCCTCAAGGTCGGCAACCGTGCCCGCAGTCAACGACCCACGCGTCGTCTTGACTGTTGCTAGGGCACCGCTGATATCCTCGACGCTCAGAGTGTCCTTCTTCAGCATCATGTTCTCTAGAACATCCTGTACGCTGCTGGCGGCTGTCTGCAGCTTATTCGCTTGCTTCATTACAAACGACTCCGTTGCCTTGATCTTGTACTGAATTTCATAGTCATTCAGGAACTTCCGAAAGTAATACAGGTCCTTATTCTTCAGGACCTTGTTGGGGCTGATAAAACTCAAGCAAACAAACTGCTGCCCCGGAATTTCCCGATCTGCTTCAAGATAGACTTCCTTGTTTTCTTCGATTGATGCCATTATCTCATTCCACACGGGATGTTTTTAAGCCTCATTTACCGCACAAATAAATTGTCAACCCGGAGTATAAGACAATATGGACGGTTTCTCTGCAACTGAGCTCCTGACACGCGCCATCAAGTACTTCTTGGAGGGCCTCGCCGTTGCGGTTGCGATGGTCATCATCCCCCGCAAGGTCCCGAATGTTGAGGAAATCGTCGTCGTCGCGACAGTCGCCGCGGTCGTCTTCGCGATCCTCGACCTCCTCTCGCCGTCCATCGGCCTCACATCCCGCCAGGGCGCTGGCCTCGCGCTCGGCTCGCAGCTCGCGGGTGGCTTCAAGACAATGTAAGCCTTGTAAATTACAACTTTTCAGCACATAGCCATATAAAATATAGCTATGTGAACCTAAAGATGTATTAGAAAAACTATACAAATGGGAAGCTATTTAGACCCAATCTTTGTTAACAATATTAATAAAGAAAACGTCAAGCTCGTTTTTGAATTAGGATCTCGCGATTTGAAAGATGCCGTTCAACTAGTCAATCACTTTAAATGTCCTGTTTATGCGTTTGAATGCAATCCTGATTGTTTACAAGAATGTGAGAAGACACTGTCTGCGCTGGACCCATCTACAAAAGAAAAACTATGTTTTGAGAGGACAGCCGTTTCTGTATCTGACGGACCAGTAACCTTTTATCCTTTTGATTTGTTAAAATACAATAATATGGGTAGCTCATCTATGCTTAAAATAGACTTTTCTAAGCGTAATCCTACAGATCCAGACTACAATAGGCCAAATCCACAAAAAGAAATAATAGTACCTGGTATGCGCCTTGATACCTACTTAGCCCAAAAAAGCATAACGATTGATTTACTATGTATGGATTTACAGGGATATGAATTAAATGCGTTAAAAAGTTTAGGCACGCGTTTACACGATGTCAAGTACATTATCACAGAGTGTTCTATCGAAAATACATATGCAGGTGGTGCATCCTTTAAGGAACTCGTATCCTATCTAGCACAATTTAATTTTCAGTATAAATGCTCAAATACATTTAAAAATTCATATCCAAATTTAAGCATGAAAGGGTTTTCGGAATTTGACGCACTGTTCATAAACAAATCCTGTATCTAAAGATGTTACGACCAATAATTACAAGATGGACGTTATTACTTTGTCTTTAACTAAGTTGCCTAATCTACATCCTATGGCAGTTAACCCAGTCTGTATTTATTTGTTAGAGACAAAACAAAATCCAGAATTTTCGGTTGTTATGCCTATTCATAATCAAGAAACTATTATTACAAGTAATCTAAATTCGGTTCTAAAGCACATGGACGGAACATTTGAACTTATTTTAGTTGTCGACGCTTGTTCCGATCATACGTTAGAACGTATTCTTGATTGGGTAGAACAACCTAAGCCTCAAACTCTTACTAGACTAGTAGTTATTTTATCTGTCACACCCTTATTTGAAACTGCAGCCGATAATATTGGATTTCGCTTAGCTAAAGCTCCTTATATTTTGGAAATACAGGCCGATATGCAGATGACGGAAAAAGGCTTTAATCGTGTCCTAGAACGTCCTTTCAAACGATACGACAATGTTATCGGTGTAAGTGGTCGCTGTGCACATACCTTTAAGATAGGAGGGGTCGCTGTAGGAAAGCTTGACGAGACAATCGAGAAACCTTATAACCCTAGTTTAAGCCAAAATAACTTTTATGTATTAGGAACCTGCAATCGTGGCCCGCTTCTTTTACGTAAAGAAATGGTCAAATCTCTTGGATATCTTGATGAGGTAAATTATTTCTTAGATAATTCTGAACACGATCTCTTTGCTAGAGCGTATACACAGAAAGGCTGGGTTTGCGGATATGTTCCGATTGAATTCCTTAGCCCTCTTGTCCACGGTAGTACTAGAAAACCTAGAGATGCTCTTAACCAATTATTTTATACTGATTATAAAGCATTAAAAAAGGGAGGGTTTTATGAAGAATATTCTAAAAGTTCACAACCTATTCAACCAATGATACTTCCGTGTTAACCTTCTTCTATATAGGAGAGGGTATCACTGTCATAGCCATCTTCGTCTTCCTCAACAACACGTTCAATAGCCTGAACCCCACGCTTCTTCCAAGCCCTTGTAACTGCAGCCTTTAGCTTACTATCCATGGCTACGCTTCCTTCGTCGCCTGTAAAGACGGTCTCAGTCAATGTGTCCATCATGATATCACGGGTGAGACCCAATCCTATAAGTGTATCGCAGACTGCTTCGGCGTCTTTCAATCCAAACAGCAAAGCACGATAGGTGTTTACCGAATCGTACATCCCAACTCTAGATCCGCCTACTAACCCTGCAAGTTCAGAATACATCCGCATATGCTTCGTACGCTTACTCATCTTTCCTAACACTGATGGAAAGAGGTTAAACGGCGCGGGTCCTCGTGTAGCTGTTGCTGCAAACGAAACCGTCGTCATAGCATTAGGCAAAAGACTCCACTCGTTCCTAGAATGGATACGTCGATCCATGATATCGTAGCTCGTAATCAAATCAGCAGCAGATGCACACCGTTGAAGTTTTTCCATATCAGATCCGCGTCCCTTGGCCGCAGCTCCGACATATCCCTCAGCTACCATCAGTGGTACCATCGAATAATCGACCCAACAGTACTCACTCCTCGTAATCGCATTGCCTTCAAAGCTGAACAGACGACCAGTCGCTGAGAATACGTCGGTCCGCAAAAGCTCATCCTTGGTCGCCATCCCAACCTTAGAACTTAGATGAAATTGTAGGAAGTTCAGAATTTGCCGAATGTCATTACCATTTCGCTCACAGAGTTCCTCCAAATCGGCTACTGTTATCTTCAGACCCTCTTTTGAAACCACAGTCTTCATTAGCTCCCTGGCAATCACGCTACGTACAGGACGGAAGAACTTGATTTCCTTACAGGCTGCTACCAAAGGCCGAAGTCGCGGTGTGCCACGTTCGTTTGCAATACAAATGATTGGAAACGCACAGGTCTTACAAATAGCAGCTAAAGCGCCGATGCCACCACGATCTCCACGGCTCATACCGTCGACCTCGTCCATAATGACCACTCGTTTCTTTCCAATATGACTGGCTTCACTCGCTTCCTTAAATACTTCCTTGATAGCTGTAGCTGACCGTTCAGTACTTGCATTCAGTTCTACTATGTCAAACTTACAAAGTTTAGCAACAAGATGTGCTGCTGTTGTTTTACCTATACCTGGAGGACCTGTAATGAGGACAGCACGGTCCTTCTCTATCGTCCATCCATTTAACCAATCGTATAGAGCCTGAATATTGTCTGTATTTCCAATAATTTCCTTCGCCTTCTTGGGTGCATATTTATCAGCCCATAACTCTGATGCTGCATCTTTCAGCGCGTGAAACGAAATAATTTGGATCCCTAGCTCATTCGCTTTCAGTACTTTCCATCTCTGCTCACAGCTGTCGCCCACAATCAAGGCATCAATTGTAGGAGACCAAGTAATCATTTTAGTCTTAGGCAGCCGTTTGGAAACTTCATCCTTGTCTAGACCACTTAGGGCCACTGTCTTACCAGAAAGAAAAGAAGAGTTCATTTTAATGAACACTGCTTTAAAAACAGCCAATGCTACGTATTCAATTTTTTATTACTTTTCGCTTTTTTATTTGGCTTCGCCAAATAGATAAGACGAAAAGGAAACGACTTTACGATTATCTAAGTTTCTGAATAAACATCTGTGAATCCCGCAATCCTAAATTCTTAATACGGTCTCTGAACCCTGACAAAAAGCCATCAATGCCTCTCTGGGTTAGATCAGGACCACCCCAACCATAGTCATCAAAGATCATAATACCACCGACTTTCAGCTTTCTAAAGCAAAGAACGGCATCTTCTAGAACATATTCTGGCTCATGATTGCCGTCGATGTAAATCATATCAAAAAAGTCGTCATCGAACTTGGGAACTTCAGTATTCGAATATCCTCTACGAATGACAATCTTTTCCTTTTGACCAGACCGTTCTATATTTCCTAAGAATGAGTCGTAGATATGAGGCTGTTGTCCCTTATATTCAGGATATTCATTGTAGTCTAGCCAAGGATCAACACAATAAAGCTTCGTATCCTTATGTGCACCATAGGTATTTGCTACAGAAAGTAAATTAGCTCCATAAAAAGCGCCTATTTCTAAATACTTTATGGGTCTATCTTTGAATTCGTTGAGATCCACATGAAGAAACCAATTATTAGCTAAGCGCCAATGTACTCCATTAAAATTAGTTAACATTCTAATTTTAATAACTTATAGTATCTTTAGGCAGGTGGTGGTACACGTGTCCATGGCTTTGCATCGTCATTTTCAGGCCATCCACGAGCCGTCATATCTCCAGGATATCCCTTCGCACGGAGCTGCGCCTCTTGGTTTACGAATAGAGGCATCTGTTCACGACCAAAGTAGTACATAGAACGTCCTGTGCTATCAGGCACGTCCGCTTCAGGGCGCAGTGTTGCGGGACCACCATTGAGCCAACGATAGGGAACAGCGTTATCATTGATCCATAAGCTTGTCTTCAGAGACGCATTACCTGCTTTCGCCTTGCATATGAACTCAACAAGTGGAGGCACAAACGTGGAACCAAGCCCCGTGTAGTAGCCTGCAGGTATTCCACGCAGTGTAATGTTGAACCGACCGTCCATCGATTCTACGGTCCCCTTATTAGGTGTGTTTTCAAAAGCGATTTCACGATTAGGGTAGGGTTGTCCACTTCCAGCAAAGCCTATTCCGCGTGTGACGGGTGCAGCAGCTATCCACGAGATTACAATAGGCTGGCCCTGTAAACCTGTCACTAATCCTTCTATGCTAACGGTGCCATCGGTTGGGTTACGACGGACAACAGCGTCAATTCCATTACCTTGACTGGGATGTTCCATTCTAAAGTCACAAATGATTTTTTAGGCCCTCGGAGCGCTATAAGGATGCGACTTGGCTCCGCCTGCAACAGCATTTTTGAGCGTCCACGATGTTTCGGGATCATTTAAGGCACACTGGGATGCTACGGTAGGGGCGTTACGAGGAAAGGTCTGCGGAATAGGAGGCATAACATCTGAAAGCGCCTGAGGGTTACCTGCAGCTGCTTCAGCGTTAGGCACGTAGATACGCCCAGTACCGATACCTTGGAAATTACCGGGTATAGTCTTGCATCCTTTCCATGTGCAGACACGCTTGTAAAGTTCGGGGACCATTGTATCCACACAGTTTATGCTTGTGTTCTTGCGGTTGTTCATGGCCCGTGCAGCAGCCATGAGCTCCTGGGCACCGTGAACCATACGATTACGGTACTCATTGTCACCGAAAGCCTGTGCAGCCGCCACAGAATAATGTAAGCAACGGGGACGGTAATCGGTCATAATGCGACCATCTTCCATACGGGCAGGAGAACCATGTGCAGCATAATGGGAGTCAATTGTTGTAAAACAGTGACCATCATTTGGTTGGACCGTACTAAATGCTAAGGATGACATCTCTTACCGTTTAGTGCTAAAATATGTTTCAATCTGATGATCCTTCAAAAGGCGCAATAGCGGGCTTCTCACGAAGAGCAGCAATTAAAACAGGCTTCTTCATGTTCGACGTTCCGGAAATACCACGCGCCTCGGCTAATCGACGGAGCTCTCTAATCGTCATCGACTCGAGAACGTTGCTTGTAACAATCTCCTTTACGTTACTACCAACACCACCAGGCTGTAATTCGGAGTCGATTGGCTCGGCCAGCTCATCGATGGATGTACCCTGCGCAGCCTCTGCCACCACCTCACGCTCTGGTTCGGGCTCCTTGAATTCAGCTGGAGCCGCTTCAGCACGCATAGTCTCAACGTCAGCACGTAGCTCTTCGTGAAGCAAGTCTTCATCGTCGCCCATTTCTGATCCTGGTGCTGGAGCATAGACTGCTGGAGGTACAAATCCATCCGGGACTTCCTCCTTGTTCTGTTGGGCACGCATTTCAAATACGATGTTGTTCAACAAGTTCAACTTGCGTAAAACAAACTGGTTCTGTGTCCAGAACCAATAGACAACGCCCAAGATTAGAATAGTCATACAGAGAGCAACATAGAACGTATCGCTCAGATTCATCTTCTGAAGGGCACGTGAATGTTATTTTTTCTGTTCAACCGCACCGGGTGAAAAAAGACCACGTTCTTCCAGAATTTCCAGTACACTACTCATCGCGCTAACTCCTTCACAGACCTTGTAAGTATACACTAGTTTTTTGTCTTCATTTACCCTCGCATCCATACACAGTTGCGACGCCTTCTTATCGAATTCTGTAGCAAGCTCATGATAATGGGTGCTAATTATGCTTACCACGTCTGGCTTTTCGTAAAGCTGGGAAAGGAATATACGGCTGGCCTTAATACCATCGTATGCATTCGTGCTATGAAAGATTTCGTCCATCATGACAAAGGTTAGGCCATCGTTCACGCTTAGGACAGACTTTGCAAAGTCAATCTCAGATTCAAAGGTCGATGTTTCGCCTAATGCTGGCGTGGGCGTTAGAGCAATACGAAAATGTTTAAAAGGGCTCAAGGTGAACTGCTTAGCCCAGGCAAATCCCCATGTTTGTGCCGTTAGTACAGCAAGTCCCAAGGCCTTACAATAAGTGCTCTTGCCGCCACGATTAGGCCCAGTTAGAACAGCATTCTTAGCCTTAAAATTGTTAGAGACACAGGAACCAACGACAGGATGCACGGCTCCAGAAATATCATAATGCAATGTCTTCACATAGTTTGGAAAGCAAATGTGATCTAGAGACGATATTGTAACTAGTACATCTAGCTCTGAATAAAACTCAACAACTTTTTTAAGATACGTTTTATCTTTGTAAAAATGCGCATAGGTTGCTACACCACCATACCCTTCAAGATATCCTACATGTTCAAGCACATCGTCCATCTGTTTTAAGAGAGGTGCCAACGCTACGCGTTTTTTCAAAGACAAATTCATGCATTTTGTTCGAATCTCAGAGATACCTTTCAAACTATCGATACATGCTTGGCCTTGGTCCTCAAGAGTAAACCAAATGTGACGAAGATGGATTGCAGGAGTGATTTGATTCCAAATACTGCTGATAAACGTCACAAGTGTTATTCCAATGAATAGACGTTCTAAAAGAAACCCTACAATATCATGTTCATTTCGAGATTTTAATACTACAGGTATTGTGATTTGCTGCATTAAGACTGCTCGCATTCGTTCAAGATATTCTTCGATTGAAACCTCTATTGAGGTCATTTTCAAAATAATAAAAGGTAATACTAATGCTACGAGAGGCATAAGTACAGCGATAAATGGCAACACTAATGTTTTCCATGTGATTAATCCGTTTAGAACGATAGGGCTTTGATTAAGAATTGACCCTACACTTTCAGATCCCCAAATAATTTGTTCTACATTTTCTTTTATGCGCACATCTTCATTCTGTAAAAGATCTGCTAGATGATCAACACGAATAGTTTTAAGCATTTTTCTCATATCATCTCTAAGCGTCGTCTCAGTGACCAATGCTAGCAAAGGCATTTGTCTACGTTTTAGAATATTCTTGTCTTGAATAGGATTTTTGAGCCTAGAAATAAATGTATCTTTTCCCCAAGAAGTTGAAAAGTGTAGGTTAGAACCTACACTTGCAATATCGAGGTCTTTCAAGATGGTGTTGGTTATAACCTCATCCTTATTACCCAAGGATGAGGTATCTGGTATCATCTATCTAGTGCCGATGTGACAAAAAATTGACAGGAAGCAAACGTGAACGATACGGCATCGGGCTGCTTTCTTTCCGCGTAATTTCATTCCTTTCAATATGTCTAGCCGTTCAGCAATGAGTTCCGGTCATTCGGCTTTGCCCGATATGCTGGAAAAGGCGTTGTCTCTTCGTGAGGGAAGTGTTCGATGCCCTCCTGATGTTGAGAGAGCATTGAATTCTATTCCCCACTTTCGTGTCGTCGCCCGTGTTTCCCAACCTCCTGTGTCTTCCGGTAGTCGATTTGGAAATCTCAATCATTCTAATCGTACGTCTTGGCGGCAGACAACTGAGGATGGATTTGAGACAGTTCCAAATACAGCTCGGCAGCGTCCTCGCATGCCGCAGCATCGGTCAAACTACGCTCCTTCTCCTTCTCCCTCTGGTGCCTCTCCTGAGGCACCAAGATCGGAGCCTACTGTTCCTAGGTTTACCAGCGCTTCGATTAAGGCCTCTGCAGAAGTCGAGGACCGTATGATGGCTCGTATCAAGGGAAAGATTAACAAGATTGGCTTTAGCACGTATGACGCAACAAAGGCGTTTATGCAGCAAATCCTAAGTGGTGACGAGACAGAGTTCCTCGATGAGTTTATGAAGTTTGTCTTTGAGAAGGCAGCGACGGAAGCTGCGTATTGTGCTCTGTATGCAAAGCTTCTTCACGAGCTCGCAGACGAGTTTGGTCATATTCGTGTAGTAATGAACCGTCTGTTTACGGACTATCTTGCTATCTTCACTGAGGTATCAACGCCACCCGAAGAGGGAACCAGTGTATATCGTGCCTTTGTTGAGGCGCAGGAACGTAAGAAGTTCAGGCGTGGATACAGTCAGTTTGTAGCTGAGCTTGTCAAGCTTGGCGAGGCCGATAAGGAGGCCTTCGGCGTTCTTGTTCAGCAGATTGTCGAGGTTCTTGAGACCCTCCATAAGTCAGCTGAGCACAATCTGCTTTGCGAGGAATATATTGATTGTTTGAACAATATGTGCACAAATGCATCGGCAGTTATGGTCTCTGCGTCTTGGTCAAAGGGTGTTCTCGATCGGATTACGGCACTTACGAAGATGCCAAAGTCTGAGGTCCCTGGACTTACAAATAAGGCCCGGTTTGCACTTATGGACTTGGTCGAATCTGCAGGTCGTGGTTGGAAGTAAAATTCTTCCCGATTTAAAAAAATTTTCATGCGTTCAACTAGAAACAATGTCAACCCGTCGTGCAAGCCGCAAGAACACACGCCGCAATCGCCGTCACGGTGGTGCCAGCTGCAATGGCACAGTCAGTATAAAGAATGCGATGGCGCGCAAGAACTGCCAATGGGAGCGTACAGCCAATGGCATGGCCAAGTTAGTGTCTAAGAACATGCTTAAGAACAACAACTACGGCTACACAGGCGGTCGCCGCAGCCGCCGTCACGGTGGTGCCAGCTGCAATGGCACAGTCAGTATAAAGAATGCGATGGCGCGCAAGAACTGCCAATGGGAGCGTACAGCCAATGGCATGGCCAAGTTAGTGTCTAAGAACATGCTTAAGA
>Ga0209499_1000622_pt1 | contig 26018 bp, 26 predicted proteins | sample C_130208_EF_Meta_FD_187306 | JGI IMG/M metagenome (GOLD analysis project Ga0209499, IMG submission 187306) | Freshwater microbial communities from Lake Croche, Canada to study carbon cycling - C_130208_EF_MetaG (SPAdes) (version 2) | ecosystem: Environmental > Aquatic > Freshwater > Lake... | reverse complement strand
GGCTTGTGAACGCGCATTGACTTCTTTTGAAACCGCATAAATGAATTGCTGGATTCGCTCCTCTGAAATTTGAATTGGAGAATCTACTATGCTATTGGCTTCAAGAAATGAACACAGTCGTTCCATGTCATACGAATAATTATCAATGGTGTTCTTTGATAAACCTCGTTCAATACGTAAATAGGATTGATAGCTTTTTATTAAGTGATTCCAATTCATACTTACAAAGTAACGAGAAAGGAATGAATAAAAAAAACCACTCGATTTCTCGAGTGGTTTATGATGTAATTAATTATCTGTTTTAATTTTTGCTCCCATCGCTCTCAGACGCAAATTAGCATGTTGAGTCCAAATACTTCTTTTAACCTCTATATCGTATTTGGGATTTAAAAACACATCCATATCGTCATTATCTCTTAACAATTGACTATTAGTTTCCCAAGCAGCTCTACTTAAAGAACCGTCCCAAATTTGGTTGTTAATAAATCCAGATATTGGAATTGCTAAAAGTGATGCAACACCTAAACTCATTTTATGCTCAGAAGTATTATATGAATAAGAATAATACCCATTATTATATGTTTCTGTTTTGTAACCTGACGCTGATGATATAATTTTACCAGTAACTAAAGTTAAACCGACCATTGAAACAATTGGCCAAAATCTTTTTGATGCAGTTAAGTTAATACCATTAAATCTTACAACTAAACCTTGTTTTTTACTTAAATTCTTACCGGTGGGGATACCAAAAATAGCATCACTTTGAGTATTAATTTCTTTTAATCTCTTAATTTGGTATTCTTTTGAATCCCTTGTTAAACTAACGTCACTAAAAGCTCCATTAGCTACTCCTAATTGTGATTTACAGCTCATTAGTAAAATAGCAACAATAGATAATAAAATAATTTTTTTTATTTTTTTTGTTATTTAATATTAAGTTGCAAATATACAAAAATATTTTAACAAATTATTTCTTATAAAAAAACCACTCGATTTCTCCAGTGGTTAGTAATTGAAATCTAAATTAAATTAGATTAGAATTTGTATGAAACCCCAAAAGTTGGTTTAGAGAAGAAATTGTTAAATTCATTCAAATTAACATCAAATGAAGTTGAACTATTAGCTCCTTTTGAAATTGCTTTGTAATCAATAATATTTGCTAAACCAAAATCAATAGCAATTCTAGAAGTAATAAAATAGTTCATTCCAATACCAGCTCCAACTCCTAAAGAAATAGTATTGTTGTCTCCAACACCTATATTATTGTCATCTGAAACAAATTTCAAACCAAAGTTAGTGTAGGTCTTAAATCTCTCTCCTAAGTTCAAGAAATAGTATCTCTCACCTACTAAAACAGTATAAGTTGTTCCACTTTTTCCATCAGCATACTTAGTAGTACCCAAAGAAATGCCCAATTCTAATGCAACATTATCGGTCATAAAATAATTTACATCTGGACCAATTGTTAAAGAAGATGTTTTAGTGTCACCACCGTTAATGCCATCTGTTAAAGAGCTAGACTTAAAGATACCACCTAAAATAATATCACCTTTAGCATAACCAAAACCAGTTTCTTTTTTTTCTTGTGCATAAGCAAAAGATAAAGCAAATACTGCCACTGCAGTTAAAATAATTTTTTTCATTATTTTTTTGTTTAAAATTAATATGCAAATATATAAAAATATTGTTACAATTTATTTCTTATAAAAATAACCACTCAATTTCTCGAGTGGTTATTAAAAATTTATTCTAAAATATTAGAAATGTAATGTCATGTTAATTGAAGATACACCAACGCTTCCTAAATTGAATCCTGAAGTTTTATAATCGGTTCCAGTTAAAATAGGATTTGAATATGAAGTTTTGTCAGAAGTAGAGTTGATTGACAAACCATAAGTGTATTGAGCACCAATAGCTATTTTAGGAAATAAGAAGTATTCAGCCCCAATAAAACCTTGAGCACCTAAACCAAAACCATTTACAGTATGAGTAGTGTCGTAAGCAGGAACTGAAACAGTTGCAGCAGTTGGAGTAACTGTTTTGTCGTTGCTAAATGATAAAAACACATCTGCACCATAAAAACCTTGAAGACGAGTTTTACCTTTTCTCCATTCTTTACCTAAACCTGCCTTTAAAGCAAAACCTGAAGTTTTAACTTCTTGTGCACTTTTATTGCTAGATACAGCAAAGTTAGCCATTACTCTGATAGCTTGAGTTGCAGATGTAAATTTTTTACCTACAAATGTACCTGAGTTTTCTTTTTGGAAATCTACAGAAGGTGCAGTATTAGAAGTGTGATTAAATGCATTACCTGCATAATTAAATAAACCATCAGCATTAAATCCGATAGCCCAATCACCAGCTTCTGGTAAATAATTTTCACCTTTCTTTGATTTCAAATCTTGTGCGTTAGCGAATCCGAATGCGAATACTGCCGCTGCTGTTAAAATAATTTTTTTCATTTTTTGTTTTTGTTTAAAATTAATAAGACAAATTTATATTTATTATGTTTTTGATTGCATGAAGGCAACACTAGAGTTATTAACATAGTTATCAACAAAATAAACGTGCTAAAACATTGAAAAACAATTCTTTTGCTATTTTTTTGTTAATAATCAAAAAATAATAATAATAAAAAAGTTGTAAAATTGACACTGAAAACACAAAAAAGAATCGAATCAGATCATAAAATCACGTTAATAATACAAAAAATTCCGATGAAATACATCTAAAAGGAAGTAACAATCTTTCAAAAACCAAATAGTTTTCTTTTATCATGATAAAGTTTTAATAAACTATTTCCTTATTATTGGTAGTTTTCATATTTTTACCAAAATCAATTTAGCATGAAAATCATCATCATCAATGGCCCCAACCTCAACCTTCTAGGCAAACGCGAACCCGAAGTATATGGAAGTAGTACATTTGAAGATTATTTCAAAGAACTAAAAACAAAATATCCTGCACTAACCCTAGCGTTATTTCAAAGCAATATTGAGGGGGAATTAATTTCTAAATTACAAGAAGTGGGTTTTTCTTATGATGGAATTATTCTTAATGCCGCTGCCTACACGCATACATCTATAGGAATTGGCGATGCTATCAAGGCGATAACATCCCCTGTTGTTGAAGTTCATATTTCAAATACGTTTTCAAGAGAAGATTATAGACACCACTCCTTTATTTCTCCCAATGCAAAAGGAGTAGTTATCGGATTTGGATTGAAAAGTTATGAATTGGCGTTGCAATCGTTTTTGTAACTAAAATTTTACACAGAGACTTCACAGAGATTCTCATTTAAAAAAATATTTTTATTCACAAAGGTTTCACACATATTAAAGCTTTTTAAAAAATGGAACTAAACAAATTAACGGAAATAGTAATAGGTTGCGCAATAGAAGTTCATAGGAATCTAGGTCCTGGTTTATTAGAGTCGGCATATCAAGAATGTTTGATTTATGAATTAAAAACATAAAGATTGTATGTAGAAAGAGAAATAAAATTACCAATTATATATAAGGAGATACAAATTGATCATGGATATAGAATAGACCTTTTAATAGAAAACAGATTAGTTATTGAACTTAAAACTGTTGAGAAATTTACAGATGTTCATACCGCACAAATTTTAACCTACATGAAATTGGGTGGATATGCAACTGGATTATTAATAAATTTTAACACCAAACTTCTTAAAGATGGAATTAAACGTTTCAGAATTTAATCTTTATTCTCTGTGAAAACCTCTGTGTAACTCTGTGTAACAACTCCATAAAACCCATTCAAATGAAAAAAATTACTTTACTCCTATTATTACTGTTTTCAATCACAACTTTTTCTCAAATTAAAGGTACCATTACAGACATTAAAGGCAAACCGATTGCTTTTGCTAATATATATATAAAAGACACTTATATAAGTACCACTTCCAACGAGCAAGGAAAATATGAACTAAACCTGAAAACCGAGGGAACTTATGTTATTCTCTTTCAGTATTTAGGATACAAAACAGAAAAAAAAGTAGTGGAAGTTTCCAAAATAGCTCAAAATGTTGACATAACTCTTGTGGAAGAAGAAATTCATTTAGAAGAAGTTATTATCGACAAAAAAGTGAATCCAGCCATTGAAATCATAAAAAATGCTATGGCAAACCGGAAAGAGAACGCAATCAAAACGGCAAAGTTTAATGCCGATTTTTATTCCCGTGGAATTTTTAGAGTTAAGAATCTTCCCAAAACAATAATGGGAAAAAAAATTGATTTCTTTGATGAAGTAATTGATTCAACTCGAAGTGGCATTCTCTATTTATCGGAAACCGTCTCTAAACTATCCTTTCAAAAACCCGATAAAATGAAAGAAGTTATTGTAGCTTCAAAAGTAAGTGGCAATGACAACGGATTTAGTTTTAACAATGCAGCTGATGTCAATTATGACTTCTATGAAAATTATCTTGAATTTGGAGTAAAAGTAATTTCACCAATTGGGGATGGCGCATTTAATTATTACAAATATAAATTTGACGGCTCTTTTGCAGATGAAAACAACAAAATAATCAACAAAATAAAAGTTACTCCCAAACGAACTACCGAACCCGCAATGGACGGTTATATTTATATTGTTGATGATTCTTGGGAAATCTATGCCGTTGACTTATCTATAAAAGGCAGTCAGATGCAAAACCCTGCAGTGAACAACTTGACTTTAAAACAAAGTTTTAGTTATAATAATAGGACAACAATTTGGACAAAAAATACGCAAACTATCGATTTTGAAGCTGGAATTTTTGGCATAAACATCAATGGTAAATTTACGTATGTCTATTCTAATTTTGTGTTTCCTGAGAAATTTGAGAAAAAAACATTTACCAATGAAGTGTTGAAATTTGAAGAAAGCGCTAATAAAAAAGAAGATTCTTTTTGGAAAACCATCCGTCCTGTGCCATTAACAATGGAGGAAAGCGATGATTATTTGAAAAAGGAAGCACTACAAACAAAGAAAAAATCACAAAAATATTTAGATTCCATTGACAGAAAACACAACAAATTTGAAATTTCCGATATTTTAATGGGGTATTCCTATAAGAACTCCTTCAAAAAATGGGCTGTTAATTATGATGGCCCGTTGGTTTTAACCTCATTCAACACTGTTCAAGGTTGGAAAACTCAAACAGGCTTATCCTATACTAAACGAAATATTGAAAAAAGAACGTTTACTCAAATTAGTTCTCAATTTGACTTTGGATTTTCAGAAAAAAAACTACGTGCTACCGGAAATTTAGTACACAAATTCAACAACATTAACAATGCATTAATTGCTGTAAACGGCGGGAGTAGTATTGCTCAATTTAACGGAAGCAATCCAATTTCAACATTGGTGAACACATTTAGTAGTTTGCTCTTCAAAAATAATTTCATGAAATTATATGAAAAAAACTTTATTGCTGCCAATTTTGGTCGTGAGGTTGTAAATGGATTGAATCTGAATTTGAATTTAGAATATTCCGAAAGAAAACCATTGTGGAACACCACCGATCAAAGTATTACTAAAACAGATTCCATTTATACATCCAACAACCCAAGATTGCCAGATGATTATATTACTCCAGCTTTTAAAAAACACAATTTAGTAAAAGCAAATTTCTTAGCTAAAATCAAATTTGGACAACATTATTGGACAAGACCGGATGGAAAGTTCAATATTGGAAACGACACTTATCCAACACTCTATTTCGGGTATGAAAAAGCATTCTCGGCAACCGATAAAAATTATGAATACGATTTACTTTCGGCAAGAGTTACTCAAGATTTCACTATTGGAAACAAAGGCGAAATGACAATCAATTTGAAAACTGGAAAATTCTTTAATGCAGAAAATATTTCCTTTGTAGATTACAAACATTTTAACGGAAACCAAACGCATATAACGGGCGGTGATGGTTACTCCAATTTATTCAACAATTTACCTTATTATTCGACTAGTACAAATAACAGTTATTTTGAATTTCATTTAGAACACAACGATAAAGGATATATAATGAATAAAATTCCGCTTTTGAATATGCTAAAATCGCAATTGGTTATAGGATTTCATAACTTGGCAATTCCAAATAGAATTCCCTATCAAGAATTTACGGTTGGATTAGATAATTTAGGTATAGGAAAATTTAGACTGTTTAGAATAGATTATATTCGCTCGTATCAAAATGGTTATCAGGGAGCTGCTATTATTTTTGGCTTGAAACTTTTGAATGCAATAGATTAATATTGACTTTATCAATAAACTAAAATTTCAAATCGTGTCACTTAACTTTGTAACTTTATCAATAATTAATCTACTAATCATATAGTAAAGCTTAAAATTATGTCAAGTCCACTTATAAATATTACAAATATCAAACGAGATTTTGTTCTAGGTAGCGAAATTATTAACGTGTTAAAAGGTATTAATTTACAAATCAACAAAGGAGAATATGTAGCATTAATGGGACCATCGGGTTCTGGAAAATCGACTTTGATGAATCTTTTAGGATGTTTAGATACGCCAACATCCGGAAGTTACATCCTTAACGGAAAAGACGTTTCGCAAATGCACGACGATGATTTGGCCGAAATTAGAAATAAAGAAATTGGATTCGTTTTTCAAACCTTCAACTTACTTCCAAGAACAACTGCTTTAGACAATGTTGCCTTACCCATGATTTATGCGGGATATTCAAAAGCAAACCGAAATTCTAGAGCTACCGAGGTTTTGACTCAAGTGGGATTAGACGATAGAATGGATCATCAACCCAACCAACTTTCTGGAGGTCAACGTCAAAGAGTAGCTGTTGCAAGAGCACTGGTAAATCGACCGTCCATCATTCTTGCCGATGAACCTACAGGAAATTTAGACAGTAAAACTTCTATAGAAATCATGAAACTTTTTGGCGACATTCATGCAGCCGGAAATACTGTAATTTTGGTAACTCACGAAGAAGAAATCGCTAAATATGCCCACAGAATCATCCGTTTGCGCGATGGTTTAATTGAAAGTGATAACTTAAACAAAGGACATTTGTAATTGTAACAAGGAGTGTAGTCGAAGTTTGAAGCGAACCGCTCTGGATTTATCAGTAAACCCATTTCCCGCTGTCCATTAAATATGATACCTTTCCCATCGGGGCTAGTTGGTATTCCATTTTTATTTTTGTTATCTTTGAAAAGAAATTTCTGTTTAAAATAAACTTTTAAACTCTAAAATTTTAAACTTAAAAATGAAAGTATATACAAAAACTGGAGATACCGGAACTACGGCACTTTTTGGAGGCACAAGAGTTTCCAAACATCATATTCGAATAGAAAGCTATGGCACCGTGGATGAGTTAAATTCCCATATCGGATTAATTCGCGATCAAGAAATAAATTTCATATACAAGCAAGTTTTAATCGAAGTTCAAGACCGACTTTTTACCGTTGGAGCTATTCTAGCAACACCACCCGAAAAAGAAATAATGAAAAGTGGCGAAAAACGGCTTCAAAATCTAGGGATATTAGAATCTGATATTGAATTTCTTGAAAAGGAAATTGATACAATGGAAGAATCACTTCCGCCAATGACACATTTTATTCTTCCTGGAGGACATACTACCGTGTCATATTGTCATATTGCACGTTGCGTTTGTCGTCGTGCAGAACGTTTATCCGTTCATTTGAATGACATAGAACCAACAGACGAACTTGTAATTAAATACCTAAACCGACTTTCTGACTACCTTTTTGTCTTGGCACGAAAGTTGTCTCATGATTTAAAAGGTGATGAAGTTCAGTGGATTCCTAGAAAGTAATGATTTTAGATTGTTGACTAACTATTTTGGATTTAAAAATTAAAAATCATGGTTTTTAAATAAAAAATCAACACGTTCTTAACTTTAATTAAAAATAAATCAATTTTTACTTGACTATTTCAGTTAAAAATTTATTTTTGCATAAATTATAAAATCGAAAGCAGATGTATTGGACATTAGAATTAGCATCTTATTTAAGTGATGCACCGTGGCCTGCAACCAAAGATGAACTTATTGACTACGCTATTAGAGCTGGAGCTCCTTTAGAAGTAGTTGAAAATCTTCAGTCTATTGAAGACGAAGGTGAAATATATGAATCAATGGAAGAAATTTGGCCCGATTATCCAACTGACGAAGATTATCTTTGGAATGAGGATGAGTATTAGAAAAATAAACTAACACAACAGAAAAAAGTCTCCTTTGGGGCTTTTTTTTTGTTTAAATTTACACACGTTATAATATAAACAATAATTACAATTATTAAAATCTTAAAGTGAGGTTTTAATTCGTAATTTTTTAATTCATAATTGAAAAATGAGTTTCATAAATAGCATACTTAAAGCATTCGTAGGTGATAAATCTCAAAAAGATGTAAAAGCTACACAACCCTATATAGCGAAAGTTAAAACATTAGAGCCCGCTTTGATGGCTTTGTCGAATGATGAATTGAGAGCCAAAACTGCCGAATTCAAAGACAAAATCAAACAAGCTCGGAGCAAACAAGATGCGGATATTGCCGCAAAAATAGCAGAAGCCGAAAACACATCGGATATTGATTTAAGAGAAGATATTTACAATGCAATTGATGCCTTAGAAAAAGAAGCTTACGAAATTTCTGAAAAAGTATTAATGGAAATTCTTCCTGAAGCTTTTGCCGTTGTAAAAGAAACTGCCCGACGTTTTAAAGAAAATACTACTATTACGGTTACTGCTACTGAAAAAGATAGAGCACTTTCTGTAACAAAACCATACATCACTTTAGTTGGAGATCAAGCGAATTGGGCAAACCAATGGAATGCTGCAGGAAAAGAAATTACATGGGACATGATACACTATGATGTTCAATTGATTGGTGGAATCGTACTTCACGAAGGTAAAATTGCTGAAATGCAAACTGGTGAAGGAAAAACACTTGTGGCTACCCTTCCACTCTATTTAAACGCTTTGACTGGAAACGGTGTTCACTTAGTTACCGTAAATGATTATTTGGCTCGACGAGACAGCACTTGGAAAGCACCGCTATTTGAATTCCACGGATTAATCGTTGATTGTATTGACAATCATTCGCCAAACACTCCTGAACGCAGAAAAGCGTATGAGGCAGATATTACTTATGGAACTAATAATGAGTTTGGCTTTGATTACCTAAGAGATAATATGGCGCATTCGCCAGAGGATTTGGTGCAACGCAAACACAATTATGCCATTGTTGACGAGGTCGATTCTGTTTTAATTGATGATGCAAGAACACCCTTAATTATTTCAGGTCCTGTACCTGATGGTGATCGTCATGAGTTTAATGAATTGAAACCTAAAGTTGAAAACCTCTATAATTTACAACGCCAGTTGGCAAATGGATTTTTAGCGGAAGCGCGAAAATTGATAAAGGAAGGAAATGCAAAAGACGGTGGTTTTCAATTATTAAGAGCATATCGTGCGTTGCCTAAAAACAAAGCTTTGATTAAATTCTTGAGTGAAGAAGGCGTAAAAGCACTTTTGCAAAAAACAGAAAATGAATACATGACCGACAACAATCGCAAAATGCCATTGGTCGATGAAGCATTATATTTTGTTATAGAAGAGAAAAACAATCAAGTAGAATTGACGGATAATGGAATCAAATTTCTATCTCAAGATACTGATGAAACCTTCTTTGTACTCCCAGATATCGGAACAGAGATTGCTAATATTGAAAAACAAAAATTAGAAAAAGACAAAGAAGCCGAAGCTAAAGAACATTTGTTTCAAGATTTTGGAATCAAATCGGAACGAATTCATACACTTACTCAATTGTTAAAAGCGTATACTCTTTTTGAGAAAGACGTAGAATATGTAATCATGGAAAATAAAATCATGATTGTAGATGAGCAAACAGGACGTATCATGGATGGTCGTCGTTATTCAGACGGATTACACCAAGCCATTGAAGCTAAAGAGCAGGTTACCATTGAAGCGGCTACGCAAACCTTTGCAACCATAACTTTACAAAACTACTTCCGTATGTACAGCAAATTGGCTGGTATGACGGGAACTGCAGTTACAGAAGCAGGGGAGTTATGGGAAATATACAAATTAGACGTTGTTGAAATTCCAACCAATAGAGGAATGTCGCGTAATGATAAAGAAGATTTAATTTACCGTTCGGTACGTGAAAAATTCAACGCAGTTATTGAAGATGTTACGCAACTTTCGGCATCAGGAAGGCCAGTTTTGATAGGAACAACATCTGTAGAAATATCCGAATTATTGAGTAGAATGTTGAAAATGCGTGGTGTAGAACACAATGTATTGAATGCGAAAATGCACAAAAAAGAAGCTGATATTGTTGCTGAAGCAGGGAAATCTGGAGTCGTAACAATTGCAACCAATATGGCAGGTCGTGGAACCGATATTAAATTAACACCCGAAGTTAAAGCGGCAGGTGGTTTAGCAATTATTGGTACAGAACGTCACGATTCTCGTCGTGTTGACCGGCAGTTACGTGGTCGTGCAGGCCGTCAAGGAGACCCGGGAAGTTCACAATTTTATGTTTCGTTAGAAGATAATTTAATGCGTCTTTTTGGTTCAGAAAGAGTGGCCAAAGTAATGGACAGAATGGGATTGAAAGAAGGTGAGGTGATTCAACATTCGATGATGACTAAATCTATCGAAAGAGCTCAGAAAAAAGTGGAAGAAAATAACTTTGGTACTCGTAAACGTTTGTTAGAATATGATGATGTTATGAATGCTCAAAGAGAAGTAGTTTATAAACGTCGTCGTCATGCTTTACATGGAGAACGTTTGAAACTAGATATTGCCAATATGATGTACGACACATGCGAAGTTATTGTGGACGAGAACAAATCAAAAAACGATTTTAAAAACTTTGAATTTGAATTGATTCGTTATTTTTCTATCACATCACCCGTATTATCAAGTGAATTTGATAAGATGAACGAAATGGAATTGACAAGAAAAGTATATCAAGCAGCGATGCAGTTTTATACCGAAAAAACAGAAAGAAGTGCTCGTGAAGCATTGCCCATAATTGCTGATGTATATAAAAATCCAAACAATCAATACGAAAGAATTGTAGTTCCATTTACTGACGGAATTAAATCTTTAAATGTGGTTACCGATTTGAAAAAAGCGTTTGATTCTCAAGGAGCGCAATTAGTAGCCGATTTTGAGAAAAATATCACATTAGCGATTGTTGATGAAGCTTGGAAAAAGCATTTAAGAAAAATGGACGAATTGAAAACTTCGGTTCAATTAGCAGTTCACGAACAAAAAGATCCTTTGCTTATCTATAAATTAGAAGCTTTCAATTTGTTTAGAAATATGTTGAATGGAGTAAATAAAGAAGTCATCTCTTTCTTATTTAAAGGCGATTTACCGCAGCAAAACAATACCATTCAAGAAGCAAAACAAAATGTTCGCAACAAAGAAAATTACATAGAATCTAAAGACGAAATTCCAAATAGTGATGCTTTGGCAGAACAAAATCGGGAAGCAGGACAAACCCAACAACGCCAAGTAACAGAAACAATCGTTCGTAATGCGCCAAAAATTAATAGAAACGATACAGTGACTATCAAACACATGATGAGTGGCAAAACAGAAAGTATGAAATACAAAAAAGCCGAAAGCATGCTTGCTAGCGGCGAATGGGTTTTAGTTCATGAATAAACGATTTTGTAGTTGTAATAACTAAGAATCTAATCCTCAACTGTTCATTCTGTTGGGGATTTTTTATTCCATACTAATTCTAAAGCCATCAAATTTGTATATTTGCCTAATAACTATACAAACTAACTTCATGCAACATATTATTGATCGCTTTTTAAGCTACGTTACTATTGATACTGAATCGGATGCAAATTCTACAACAACACCAAGTACCGAAAAACAATTAGTTCTTGCCAATTTATTAGTTAAAGAACTTCATACAATCGGATTAACCGAAGTTACTATTGATGAAAATGGTTATGTTATGGGAACACTACCGAGTAATGTTGACCACGAAGTCCCAACTATCGGATTTGTTTCTCACTATGACACTTCACCAGATTTTATAGGAAAAGATGTAAAACCTCAAATTATCAAAAATTATGATGGAGGTGATATTCTATTGAATGCGGAACAAAAAATCGTACTCTCTCCAAGTTATTTTAAAGATTTATTGTTGTATAAAGGTCAAACTTTAATTACAACCAATGGTTTAACCCTTTTGGGTGCAGATGATAAAGCTGGACTTACCGAAATTGTATCTGCGATGGAATATTTGGTACAACATCCTGAAATTAAACACGGTAAAATTCGTGTAGGATTTACTCCAGACGAAGAAATTGGTCGTGGTGCTGATATTTTTGATGTAGAAAAATTTGGAGCACAATGGGCATATACTATGGACGGAAGTCAAATAGGGGAATTGGAATATGAAAACTTCAATGCAGCAGGTGCGAAGATTATCTTTAAAGGAAAAAGCGTACATCCGGGTTATGCTAAAGGAAAAATGATAAATTCAATGCTAATTGCAAATGAATTTATCAACGAATTACCTAAGAATGAAATTCCACAAGAAACTATAGATTATGAAGGGTTTTATCACGTTACCGGATTATCAGGTAGTATTGAAGAAACCAAATTGGAATTAATAATTCGCGACCATAATGCTGATTTATTCCAAAAACGCAAAGAGAAAATTCAGGAAATTACAGCTAAAATCAATGCTAAATTTTATAAGCAATTTGGTGAAGCAATTTGTATTGCCGAAGTCAAAGACCAATACTATAACATGAAAGAAAAAGTCGAACCGATGATGTATATTGTAGATTTGGCAGAAGAAGCAATGAAACAATTAGGAATTACACCTTTAATCAAACCCATCCGGGGCGGAACTGATGGTTCAAGATTATCCTATATGGGATTACCCTGTCCAAATATCTTTGCAGGTGGTCATAATTTTCATGGAAAATATGAATACGTACCCGTAGAAAGTATGCAAAAAGCAGTTGATGTTATTGTTAAAATTGCCGAATTAACTGCAACTACAGATTTTTCAAAAAAATAGAACTATTTAATTTTATAAAATTCCAAAATCTGTTTTACTCGGAATTTGGGATTTATTTAAAAAAAATTAAACTTTCTTGTTAATTGTAGCACTCATTTCTAATGAAATTGCCGAACGCTCCATTTTTAATTTTCCTGACATCGTTTCAACAACCACAGTTGTTTCAGCAAGTTCTGCAATTTTTCCGTGTAGACCACTTTTTGTTATGATTTTGTCTCCAACTTTTAAGCTTTTTTCAAATTCTTTTTCTTTTTTTGCTCTTTTTTGTTGGGGCATAATCATGAAAAAATACATTACTACAAACATTAATAGGATATAACCCATTGAACCAAATTGTCCCATAATCTTATTTATTAATTGTTATTTATTTTATATTAAGCCCCTTCCGACTTTGTTAATTTTGTTATTTGCTTGTAAATCTTTAACTAAATTATCTAAAATTCCATTGATAAAAATACTACTTTTTGGAGTTGAATATTCTTTTGCTAGTTCCAAATATTCGTTAATTGTAACTTTAAAAGGAATGGATGGAAACTTCAAAAACTCACAAATTGCCATTTTTAAAATAGTGGTATCTAACTCAGCTATTCTATCTAAATCCCAATTAGGAGTTTTATTTACAAACTCTTTGGTCAGTTCGGCATCATTCAAAACTGTTTTTCTAAATAGAATTGTTGAAAATTCTTTATCTTCTTCATCCTTGTAAGTGGCTGGAACTTTAATGGAATCAGCATCTGAAGTCATTTTTCTTAATTGCTTCAATATTTGCGTATTCACAACTGGAATATCATCTACCCAAGTCAATTTAAAATCTTCTAAATAGGAAAATAATCTTTCATTTGGGGCAATCAATTCGGAAAACATATCAACCACAAAAAAACGCTCTTCTTCAAAAGTAAGTGCTTTTTTGGCCATATAGTTTTGATACAATTCACTTTGTTTTATGTCTTGTAAAAGCAACAAAATAGTATCATCGTTAGATTGCCAGTTGGTTATCTTATTATTTTCAAGAGCAATTCGCAAAGACTTATTTTCGCTTAATGCAACTAAAATAGGATTATTAATAAATCGTAAGTTTGGATTTCGTTCTTCCGTTGTAGCAAGGTGTTTTTTTTGGGCAATATCTGTATATTCTATTTCCTTTTTTCGGATTTCAACTAAAGTAGTTAACAAAATTAGATATAAATCTACGATACTTTCTAAACTAAATTGTAAAAATTTTTCTTGTTTTTCAAGGTTGTCAGATCCACTTAGACGCATTGCATAAATGGATTGCATGACTTTTATTCTAATATGTCTTCTGTTTATCACGGATAAGAACTTTTTTGATTTGGATAAAATTAACAAAGCGAAAGAAATTGATCTTTCGCTTTGCAAAAATAAAACTATTTTAGTCAAACACTAATCTATTTTTGGTTTTCTTTTTTTCTTTGTGCTATTCTTTCTTCTGCAATAGCCATAGCCGCTTTTTGTGGAGTTAAGTTATTGACTTTTGCATAATCAAAAATTTCTAAAGTGGTGTTGTAAATATTTTCAGTTTTACGCATAGCTTCAGCTTTGTCATAATGTTTAATTTCTGCATAAACATTGATAATTCCACCGGCATTAATCAAGAAATCGGGCGCATAAACTATTCCTCTTTCTTGAAGAATTGGTCCGTGGATATTTTCATAAGCCAACTGATTATTAGCAGCTCCCGCAATTACCTTTGCATTTATTTTATAAACAGTATCATCATTTATTGTAGCTCCTAGTGCACAAGGTGAATAAATATCAACATCAGCAGTATATAAATCGGAACCCGAATAAATTGAAGCACCGTATTTTTTTTCAACTTCAACTAATTTATCTTCATTTATATCTGTAATTTGAACTAATGCTCCTTCTTTAGTTAAATAATCAACTAAAGTTTCACCCACATGACCAATTCCTTGCACTAGAATTTTTTTTCCTTCTAATTTATCCGAACCAAATTGATGTTTTGCGGCCGCTTTCATTCCTAAATAAACACCGTAAGCAGTTACAGGAGATGGATTTCCAGAACCTCCTCGAGATTCAGAAATTCCGGTGACATAAGGCGTCACATCACGAACCGTATCCATATCGGCAGTTACCATTCCCACATCTTCAGCAGTAATGTATCTTCCTGAAAGTGAATGAACAAATTCGCCAAATTTACGCATCATTTCTGGTGTTTTTTGAGTTTTAGAATCCCCTATAATAACTGCTTTTCCTCCACCAAGATCTAAACCCGTAATAGCAGATTTATAAGTCATTCCGCGAGAAAGTCGCAAAACATCATTAAGAGCCTCCCATTCGTTAGCATAATTCCACATTCTAGTTCCTCCTAAAGCTGGTCCTAAAACTGAATTGTGAATACCTATAATTGCTTTTAATCCAGTATCTTTGTCATTGCAAAAAACAATTTGCTCATGATTATCAAATGATAGTTGACCAAACACAGGATCCATCTTTTGAAGTTCTTTAGGAGTTGTGATTTCTGAAGTCATAATAATATTATTTAATTTGCGACTTTATCAATAAGTCAGTGCAAATTTAACTTATTATTCAAAATAATTCAATTATTATGTATTTAATTAGCATTTTGTTAATAAAATTAATTTCATTAAGTTATTATCAAAATTCATTATTTCATATAAATTAACAATTTAAGAAGATATTTTTCATAGAATTAAAGAAATACAATGAAAGAACTACATTATTTAAATAAATATTTTATCAAATATAAATACCGATTTTTATTGGGTATTTTCATAACTATTGTTGCTCAAATCTTTTCACTTTTCACTCCAAAGTTGATTGGAAAATCAATTAATATAATTGACAGTTATGAAAAACATAAAACCGATGCTATTTCGGCAAAACATCAACTGATAATTTATGCACTTTATATTGTTGGGAGTACCATAATTGCAGGTTTACTTACTTTTTTAATGCGTCAAACATTAATTGTTATGTCTCGACATGTAGAATTTGATTTAAAAAACGAAGTTTTCAAACATTATGAAGTTTTAGATCAGAATTTTTACAAAAAAAACCGTACTGGAGATTTAATGAATCGCATTAGTGAAGATGTAGCAAAAGTTAGAATGTATGTCGGACCAGCCGTAATGTACACCATAAACACTATTATTCGGTTTACAGTAGTAATAATTTATATGTATAATGTATCTCATAAACTAACTCTTTACACTCTATTACCTTTACCATTTTTATCGTACATTATTTTTAAATTAAGTGTTGAAATCAATAAACGAAGTACGATTTTTCAGCAGTATTTATCAAAAGTTTCAAGTTATACCCAAGAAGTGTTTTCAGGAATTCGAGTAATAAAAGCTTATTCGTTAGAAAAGCAGAATCAGAATTTAATTGTCAATTTAGCCACTGAAAGCAAAGAAAAAAGCATGAGTTTGGCAAGAGTTCAATCACTTTTCGGACCATTAATGGCTACTTTAATTGGCATTAGCAACTTGATTGTGATTTATTTTGGTGGAATGATGTACATAAACGGTTCTATAAAAAACATTGGAACTATCGCCGAATTTATTCTTTATGTAAATATGTTGACTTGGCCAGTAGCTTCAATTGGTTGGGTTTCTTCATTAGTTCAGGAGGCCGAAGCATCACAAAAAAGAATAAATGAATTTTTAAAAATAGAGCCCGAAATCAAAAATAACTCTTCTAAGAAATCAATAATTAGAGGTGATATTGAATTTAAAAATGTGAGCTTTACTTATGATGACACTAACATCATGGCTTTAAAAAATATTTCTTTTGAAATAAAAAAAGGAGAAACATTAGCCATTTTAGGAAAAACCGGCTCCGGAAAATCTAGCATTTTATCTTTGATAACCAGAATGTATGAGGTTAAAGAAGGGACATTATTAATGGATGGGCAAAAACTTGATCAAGTTAATCTATATGATCTAAGAAACAGCATCGGAATTGTTCCGCAAGACGCATTTTTATTTTCAGATTCTATAAAAAACAACATCAAATTTGGTAAAGATAATGCCTCTGATGAAGAAGTCATAAATGCTGCAAAAAGAGCAGTCGTTCACGATAATATTATTCAATTTAATCAGCAATATGAAACTATTTTGGGCGAACGCGGTATAACACTCTCTGGCGGACAAAAACAACGGGTATCAATAGCTCGTGCTCTAATTAAAAATCCAGAAATACTTCTTTTTGATGACTGTTTATCGGCAGTTGATACTGAAACGGAGGAAAAGATATTGAATAATTTACTAGAAATATCCAAAGACAAAACCACTATCATTGTCAGCCACAGAGTTTCGTCAGCTAAAAATGCCGATAAAATTATTATTCTAGAAGAGGGTAAAATAATTCAACAAGGTTCTCATAATCAATTAGTAAGACAAGAAGGTTATTATAAAGAATTATATTACAAACAACTTTCTGAAAAAGAAGTAGAATAATTCTTGCATCGTATAGTTTTTTTTAGCATTTTCGTAAAACAAAAAACTACTAATTGACAGAACGAATATGAGAGAAAATGACCTACTAGAAAAAGACGAAATTTTTTCTAAAGTTTTAAGAGCAGGAAGAAGAACTTATTTTTTTGATGTAAGAGCTACCAAAGCCGAAGATTTTTACATCACAATTACAGAAAGTAAAAAGTTTACTGAAGAAGATGGATCGTTCCATTTTAAAAAGCACAAAATTTATTTATATAAAGAGGATTTTACAGCTTTTAAAGAAATTTTAGAAGAGATGACCTCTTTTGTTTTAAACAACAAAGGAGAAGAAGTGATTTCAGAAAGACATCAAAAAGATTTCAAAAAAGAAAACACAACCGATGAAACTGAACTAGCGCCAAAAACTGAAAAAAACTTTACAGATGTTGATTTTGATGATATTTAATTATAAATATCCTCTTAAGTTATAAAAAAAAATGCGTAAACAATAGTTAAATCCTTGAATATGAATAATTTCAAGGATTTTTTTTGTATTTTTGTTTTTATGGATTTATTCACGAGAACACTTGATTTTTTTTATTCAAAATTTTTATCAGAACCTACAAAAAAAAGAACTGAAAAAGTATTTGTAACTATTTCGATAATTAGTTTTTTACTTCACTTACTATTGATTTTATTAGTCAATTTAAAGATTATAAATGCCTATTCTAAACTTCTAATCGAACCTATTTCTGCAATTTATACTCCATTTTCATTTATTTTGATTTATGAAGTTTACTTACTAGTGTTTTATTTACCAAAATCAACCACAATATATATTGGAAAACAATATGAAATTATAACTTTAATCATAATTCGAAGAATTTTTAAAGATTTATCAAAACTTGATTTTACAGTAACTAATTTGTATAGTAAAGTAAACTTAAATTTTGCATTTGATTTATTAACTACATTAATTTTATTTTATTTGATTTATATTTTTTATAAACTAGATAACGTCAATAATGAAATTAAAAGTTCAAAAGAAAAAACAATTGAAGTTGACAGATTTATTAAATTCAAATATGCTATTGCTGTTTTTTTAATTCCAATTTTTTTAATTTTATCGTTTTATAGTTTGGGAAACTGGATATATGAAAGCTTTACAATAACACAAATAGTGAAAAATATTAAAGATATTAATAAAATATTCTTTGATGATTTTTTTACAATTTTAATTCTGATAGAGGTTCTTTTATTACTGTTTTCATTTTATATAACGGACAAATTTAATAAAGTCATCAGAAATTCGGGGTTTATAATTTCAACAATATTAATTAAATTGTCCTTTGGAACTGAAGGGATTTTAAATTCTACACTAATTGTAATAGCAGTATTGTTTGGTGTTTTAATCTTAAAAATTCATAATTATTTTGAAGTGGAAGAAATTAAACAACGAATAAAAAAAACTTCTTAATCATAAAATTCTTAAATGGAAACTTAATTATTAGACTTTAATTTCCAACTCCTATTCTACTTACCAATTCTTCAAAATCAACTTGAGATTGCTCCCCTGAAACTATGTTTTTCATCGTAAATATTTCGTCATTAATTTCTTTAACCACAAACCGAATATTTCTTTTTTCGGCATGCTTAAATTGTTTGTCAATCTTAACATTATCGGGATACATTTCGGCTTTAATATTAAGAGCACGCATTTTTTGGATGGTTTGCATTGCTTCAAAAGCTTGGATTTCACCAAAATTTAAAAACATAACTCTAGTTGACGTTGTTACCGTTTCTGGAAACAAATTTAATTCTTCCAACACCAAATAGATTCTATCCAATCCGAATGAAATCCCTACACCACTCATATTCTTCAAGCCAAATATACCTGTTAAATCATCATACCGTCCACCGCCGCCAATAGAACCCATTGAAACTCCTTTGGGAGCTATAACTTCAAAGATAGCTCCTGTATAATAATTCAAGCCACGTGCCAAGGTGACATCTAAATCTAAAATGGCTTTTTTTAATCCTAATTTAGTTACGTTATCACATATAAATTTCAATTCTTCAATTCCACTCTTTCCCTCTTCTGATGAGGAAAGTAATTCAGTTAGTTTTTCTATTTTTTCTTGAATCGATCCAGTGAAATCAAATAAGGGCTGTACTTTAAGCAATGCTACTTCCGAAATTCCTTTCTCGAGCATTTCTTTTTTAACACCGTCCTCCCCTATTTTGTCCAATTTATCTAAAGCAACTGTAAAGTCTATCAATTTATCAGAAGCACCAATTACCTCAGCAATTCCAGATAATATCTTACGGTTATTGATTTTAATGGTAACCCCATCCATATGCAATTCAGCAAAAACAGCATCGTATAATTGCACCAATTCTACTTCTTGCCATAATGATGTCGAACCAACGACATCAGCATCACATTGATAAAATTCTCTAAACCGACCTTTTTGTGGTCTATCGGCACGCCAAACGGGTTGAATTTGATAACGCTTAAATGGAAACTCAATTTCGTTTTGGTGTTGCACCACATATCGAGCAAAGGGAACAGTGAGGTCGTAACGAAGCGCTTTTTCAGAAATTTTTCCTGTGAGTTGTTTATAGTTTATGTTTTGTAGTTCCGCTGAGGAGACTTTATCTAAATAATCACCAGAATTCAATATTTTAAAAATCAATCGATCTCCCTCTTCTCCATATTTTCCCATCAAGGTGTCCGAGTTTTCAAAACTTGGTGTTTCAATAGGTTGGTAACCGTAGTTCTCAAAATGATTTCTAATAATAGAAATAATATAGTTCCTTTTAGAAACCTCAACAGGCGAAAAATCTCGAGTACCTTTAGGAATGCTTGGTTTAGATGCCATTTTATTTAATTGTGAATTAATCAATTATCAATTGTGAATTATCAATTGACTTTGCAAATATCATACTTTTTAAATAATTTATAATTCTTATCCCATAAACTTGTAACAAAAACCATAAATTCGTGTCAAATTAAGATTATGAAAGGAGTCTTCAGAGAAAATATAAAGATTGCTATAGGTTCAATTAGAGCCCAACTACTTCGAACCATACTTACTATTGTAATTATTGCTATCGGAATCACCGCATTAGTAGGAATTCTGACTGTAGTTGCTGCAATTGATAACACTTTGAATTCAAAATTTGCTTCAATGGGATCTAATACTTTTAGCATCAACCAATATGAATTCAAAACCAGAAACCAAGGTGGAGATGAAATTGAAAAAATCAATCCAATTATTTCTTATCCCGAAGCAAAAGCATACAAAGAAAAATACAATTACCCCTTTACTCATACTTCGTTGTCATTTACGGCTACAGGAACTGCGGAAGTAAAATATGATAACGAAAAAACTGATCCAGAAATTGCTGTTTTAGGTGTGGATGAATATTTTACATCCAACGGAGGATTTGAAGTAGTTCAGGGAAGAAATTTTAATGGGTTTGACATCTCAAACAATGCTTACGTGTGTGTTGTTGGTGGTGATTTTGCTACCAAAGGACTTCTAAAAGACGTAAATCCAATTGATAAAATTATATCCATTCGTGGCGCTAAATTCAAAGTCATTGGCGTGTTAAAAGAAAAAGGTTCAACATTTGGAAACAACCAAGACTTACGTGTTTTAATTCCAATTCAAGTGGCACGGTCACTATTTTCGGCTCCAAAAATTAATTATACGATTAGTACCATGGTGGACAAAAAAGAACTACTAGGAGCCGCAGTAGATAACGCTACGATAACCATGCGTCAAATAAGAAGACAAAATCCCGTAGAAGAAAGCAACTTCGGAATCTCAAGAAGCGATGACTTAGTCAATAGAATTGCCGAAATGACAGGGGTTTTAAGTTTATCAGCTTGGATTATAGGAATCATTACTATTTTGGGCTCGTCGATAGCATTAATGAACATTATGATTGTTTCTGTAACCGACAGAACTCGGGAAATTGGTGTTAGAAAATCACTCGGAGCTAAAAAAGGAACCATAGCCTGGCAATTTTTTATGGAAACATTGATAATTGCACAATTAGGCGGTTTTCTTGGAATAGTACTCGGAATTCTAATTGGTTATTTAATGGCTTCTTTAATGGAATTTGGATTTGTAATTCCTTGGGGAGCAATAATTGCCGCGGTGATTACCAGTTTTATTGTTGCGCTAGTTTCCGGTTTATATCCTGCAATTAAAGCATCTAAATTAGATCCTATTGAGGCATTGAGATATGAATAGTTTTTTTTATAAACTACACAAAATCATTCTATCATTTCCATATATATCATTCCTCAATTCGATATTTTTAAATCCTAAACGTTCAAGTAATTCGATAGTTTCTCTTCCTAAATATTGGTTGATTTCAAAAAACAATTTTCCTTTTTCTGAAAGATTTTTTTTAGCAAATTCAGCTATTTTTCTAAAAAAAAGCAACGCATCAGTATCTTCAACAAACAATGCTAAATGAGGTTCGTATTCTAAAACGTTAGGTTTAATTTCGGACTTTTCTAGATTTCGCACGTAGGGTGGATTGGAAACAATGATATCGAATTGAGTTGGGAGTTGGTCAAAAGAATCTATTTTTAAAATATCCGCATGAATGAAATTTATTTTAACATTATTAATTTCAGCATTTTTTTTTGCTATTAACATTGCTTTTTCCGATACATCAATAGCAAATACTTGAGCATTTGGTAGATTTTTGGCTAATGAAATAGCAATACAGCCACTTCCAGTTCCGACATCAAGAATTCGCAACTTCGTAGATTGTAATTCATATTTCGTACTTTTTAGAATCCATTCTACTAATTCTTCCGTTTCGGGTCTTGGAATTAACGTATTTTCATTAACCAAAAAAGGCAAACTATAGAATTCGGTTTCTCCAAGTATATATTGTATGGGTTTTTCTTTTTTTAATTCAGCCAATACTCTTTCCCAACGAAGTAATTGCATCGAGTTCATCTCCATATTAGGATTGATAGCCAAATCAATACGTTTTATATTATGAAAAGATTCCAAAACAATATAAAAGAAACTCTCTATTTCTTGCGCATCATATAAGGTAGAAAGTTCTTGTAAGAAGGTAGTTTTATAAGTTTTAAGTAGCATTAATCAATTATTCATTATCAACTCTTTTATCATCCATACAGGGCAACTAATATGTCCTGTTCCGCCTAGCGGTTCGCTAAGATATTCAAATCCCACTTTTTTATATAATTTTTGAGCATTTAACATTACTGGGAGAGTTTCTAAATAGCATTTTTCATAACCAAAATCTTTGGCCTTCTGTAAACATTTCTGTAGCAGTTCAAACCCAATTCCCCTCCCACGAGCTTCTTGCAAGAAATACATTTTTTGCAATTCACAAATGTTATCATCGGAATTGTCCAATTTACTCAGACCAGCTCCACCTATGATTTTTCCGTTTTCTTCCAAAACAAAATAAATTGCTTTTGGCTTATTATAAGTTTCAAACATAAAATCCAACTGCGAATCAGCAAAAGCAGTTCCGGTTTTCGGATAATTATCAGCAATAAAAACTTGTCGAATTACAGCCGCAATGTACTTGTTATCGCCTTGTTTAATTTCTCTTATTATTATAGACTTCATTTAAAAAATATCTTATTTTTGTGAGGTGAAGATACATGAAACGCTAATGACAAACAAAAATAAAACAGTAATTTTAATGGTGTTCCTGAGGTCTTAGGCAAAAAATGAAATCTACGGAAGAAAAATATATTAAACGTTGCATTGAATTAGCAAAAAATGGTTTAGGAACTACTTATCCTAATCCGTTAGTTGGATGCGTAATTGTAGTTAATAATGAGATTATTGGTGAAGGTTGGCACCAAAAAGCGGGAGAACCACATGCAGAAGTAAACGCTATAAATGTTGTTAAAGATAAATCATTACTTTCTAAATCGACCATATACGTCAACTTAGAACCCTGTAGTCATTATGGTAAAACGCCTCCATGTTGCGATTTAATAATTGCAAATAACATTCCCAATATTGTTATTGGAACAATTGATCCATTTGCCCAAGTGTCTGGTAACGGAATTAAAAAATTGCTAGAAGCAGGGAAAAATGTAACCGTTGGCATTCTTGAAGAAGAATGTAACGAACTCAACAAACGTTTTTTTATGTACCACAAAAAAAAACATCCCTATATTATTTTAAAATGGGCGGAAAGTTTAGACGGATTTATCGCACCTTTATCGAAAGAAAAAAGTATGCCTATTTGGATTACCAATGAATTTTCAAGACAATTGGTTCATAAATGGCGAAGTGAAGAACAGGCTATTTTAGTTGGAACCAATACTGTATTGGAAGATAATCCATCATTAACTACTCGTGATTGGGCTGGAAACAATCCTGTCAGAATAGTTTTAGACGTTAACAATAGAATTTCAAAAGAAAATCATATCTTTGATAATCAAGCAGAAACGCTTTTGATTTCAAAAGACTACATCAATATCAACAATAATATTGCGACAGAAATTGCTAATTATTTATACACTAAGGGTTTTCAATCGGTAATTATTGAAGGAGGGAGACAAACATTACAAACATTTATTGATGAATCGCTTTGGGATGAAGCACGCATTTTTAAAGGAAATTGCACTTTAAATCAGGGTGTAAAAGCACCAAAAATTCCATTTAGAAATGTAAAAAAACAACAAATTTTAAACGATGAACTTTTAATCTTTTTCAATCATGATTGATACTATTATTTTTGATTTTGGTGATGTTTTCATCAATTTAAATAAAGAAGCTCAAGTTGAAGCTTTCAAAAAATTAGGGTTGTCAAGTCCTCATGAAGAGCTTATTGAAATGAATGATTTGTTTGAAAAAGGAAAAATTACTGAATTAGAGTTTCTAACTAGTTTTCGTAAATTTATTCCAAACACAAGTAACGAAGAAATTCGTGAAGCTTGGAACGCCATTATTGGAGAATTTCCTTTATACCGATTAGAATTTTTACAATTACTTTCTTCTAAATACCGATTATTTTTACTAACGAATACCGATGAAATTCACATCAATCGATTTGAAGAAAATACAGGGATTTCTTTCTTTAGCGATTTTTATCAATGCTTTGAAAAGGTTTATTATTCTTATGAAATGGGAATGCGAAAACCCGATGCGAGTATATTCCGATATATAGTCAACAAACATGAATTATCTCCAAAACGTACTTTATTTGTAGATGACAAAAAAGTAAATACGGAAGCCGCTTCAAGTATTGGTATACATGTTTGGAATTTACAAGTTGGACATCAAGATGTCATTGATTTGTTTAAACAAAAACACTTGCCTTTATAAGTTTTGAACGATACTTACAAGACCATTGAATCAGCTTCGGAAGCAATTTTATTTAAAGAAAAAAACAGTAAGTTTTATGGTTATGCGATTCCCGTAAGTTCCGAAGAAGAAGTAAAAAATCATTTAGAGATATTTCGCAAGCAGCATTATGGCGCAGTACATTTTTGCTATGCATTTCAAATTGGTACTGATAACATAAAATTTCGCGCCAATGATGATGGTGAACCTAATAATACTGCCGGAGCTCCAATTTATGGACAAATTCAATCTTTTGAATTGACAAATATTTTGGTTGTAGTGGTACGCTTTTTTGGCGGAATCAAATTAGGCGTTGGCGGGTTAATTGCTGCTTACAGAACTTCGGCACAAATGGCATTAGAAGCTTCCGAAATTATTGAAAAAACAATTAACACACACTTTGTACTATCGTTTGATTACAAAAACATGAACAAAGTCATGCGAGTAATCAAAGAAAAAAACTTAGAAATTATTTCTCAAAAAATGAATGAAAGTTGTGAAATTGAAATTGCTACACGAAAAAAAAATACCGAAATGATATTCGACATTTTTGAAACAATGTTTGAAATAAAGATAAAATTGAAATAATAGTATTAGTTATTTAAAATATCCAAAATATATCGAGGAGGAACAATAGGTTTTCCGTTTTTTGTATCAACAAAAACCAATATAAAATGTGCATTTGTTAATAACTCTTGGTTTTCATTACATATTTCACAATCAAATTCAATCTTTACACCGCTGTATTTTTTGAGAATTGTCGTAACCGTCAAAAGGTCATCATAACGGGCTGGTTTTTTATAATTTAAATGCATTGAAACAATTGGAAGTGCAATACCACTTTCTTCAAGCTTTTTATATGAAACTCCTTTATCTCTTAACCATTCTACTCTTCCTATCTCAAAATAAGGCACATAACTTCCATGATATACCACACCCATTTGGTCTGTTTCGCCATATCTAACTCTAACTTGTACTTTGTGTCTGTTCATCTATCTTTTTTACTTTTTATCTATTATCCTTAATTTTTTATACAACAAAAATTTTAAAAAATCAATGCCATTTTATTTTTTTTTAAATAAATTTGTTCACATATTTGTAATCCTAAAAAA
>Ga0209499_1000621_pt1 | contig 26032 bp, 48 predicted proteins | sample C_130208_EF_Meta_FD_187306 | JGI IMG/M metagenome (GOLD analysis project Ga0209499, IMG submission 187306) | Freshwater microbial communities from Lake Croche, Canada to study carbon cycling - C_130208_EF_MetaG (SPAdes) (version 2) | ecosystem: Environmental > Aquatic > Freshwater > Lake... | reverse complement strand
ATAGATCGATACTGACATCGCGGAAGCGAGATTCGTCTTTAGCGGAATAGTCTATCCATTCTGGATTACTAAACGGACTACCAAAAGTTTGTCCCCCACCGTATCCTTCCCAAATGCCTTTCCATTGTTTGTCGTCGCGTGGGTCAAAGTCTGTACGGCTAATAACAACCAACACATCTTTAATATCCACAGAACCATCTACAATGTCTTTGACACAACGGCTAAGCGATAATCCAATTTTCATTCTTTATCCTGTTCGTATTGTTTAATCATTCGATACACGGGTTCCATCTTTTCTTGAAATATACTAGGCATTTCTTCAGCCACTGTCCTCATATCCCATTCGTTAGGATAATGCCGCAACAGCCGGCGGGCCTCTTGCCTTACTGCCAGCGGAACACGCTTGGTCTCGCTGGAGTAGCACAATGAGTGTAGGAACTTTGCTGTTTGAACAACAGCACGATATCGTTCATCAGGGAGTGTCATTACGAACCTTTTCTCTTTCTTGGTGATGAGTTTCACACAATACTTTGTGCCAGCCAACTTGACGAGCCTCGCCGGGTTCTCCACACGCTTCGCAAGTGACTTCACTTATGGCTTCTGCCATACTAACTAGTCCAGAAACATATTCATCACCACCATCATAGTAGAAGCGGAGTGATCCAAACTTTTCTTTAACCTGTGTTACAACTACCTGCGGAATTTCCTGTTTCCAATTAAGGTGACTTTGAATATTACGGCACAGCATATTGATAATATTGAACCATCCGTCGTTGCACTCAAAGCCCCAGAAGTCTTTATGGAACATTTTTGGATATACCTGTTTCAGGTAGTCTTCATTTTCCTGCTTCATGTGCGGCTTTCATTCCTGCAACAAAATCTTCATCTGCCAATTTTTCACGCAGAATCTTTTCAACAAAATCGTTGAATGTCATATCAGCTTCGTGTGCCATTTTAAAAATAGCCATTAGTTCATGATCAGGTAGATCAATTGGAATAGTGACACGAGTATCATAGTCCTCGCCTGCTACAATAGCCAATGCCTTTTGTATGAAGTCGTCGTCCACTTCTAGGTCACACCACTCAACATTGTCCCACGCTTCTTTAATCTGATCTACGTTCTTGTAGTCAGGGTGAAATAATCGATAGGCACGTTGGTGTTTGTAATCACAGGCTTCGACACTATAGACCACTTGAGTCTTTGTATCAAAGATGATCTCCAAACTGTAGCCGTCGTGATTACCATTCCATGATGATAGTGCATAGGCATTGTCGCTGAACAGGTTATAATCTCCGCCTTCAGTGATGCGGTAATCAACAAGTGCCATCCATTCTTTAAGTGTTAACATTTTGTTCCTTGGTTAATTGACATATTAGTATGAAATGATCATACGCTTTCTTTACTGCTGTATTAGAGTATAGCATCATTGCTTCGTCTTGTAAAGCCTTTAAACCTGCTTCGGCAATATCTCGGGCACAATTAATCTGCAATGTAGCCAAATCATCACCAAATTCTTTGGCCAGCTTCTTCCAAGCCTTACGCTGTCCCTCAGTAATGGGAGCTTTTTGAGGCCGTAGCTCACTGGCTTCTTGTATAGCTCTAGTCATAGCATCTTCCGCGACTCGGCCCGCGGCGATCATTGGAGCATATGCTGGATCAATGTTAAACCTACGACTGGTCCCTCCAGGGTAGGACATAACGAGGTGATTACCTTTGTGAAAACTGTCAATAAAGTCACTATCATACTCGGCCACGGGAATATATTTAACTTTACCATTTCTGGAAACTTCTTTTGAGTAATATGTCTTTTTGGTCATTGTTCAATTCTTTCTTCAAGAATACCGTATTTCCAAAACTCTTGTACAGTTTGTTCACCACCCGGTGCAATCAAATGTTGATATTTTTCTAAATTCTCTCTAATAATTTGCGGAAAATACTCATCAACTTTCACAGCTTTCCATTCTAAATGATCTCTTCCCATATGGTCTTTACCATTTGCAACAGACTGTTCGATGTTTAAATTATCTATAATTTCTGGTATATTATATTCTGTATGACTAAAACTTCGTAATTTATCTATAACTGTTTCATTATTGCCTAACCAGCTAAAATGCCAACCAGCATGATGCAAAGAAATTTTACTACGGCCAGGAATATGACTATTATTTCTTAAATAAGAACCATTTGGATAATATCCACGAAACGCTCGTATTTCCCAAGGATAATGCCCGTTTAAATTTAAGTAATTAAATCGATAATAAAACATAGGTAAACACAGACCGTAACATGCATAATCCGTAGATCGAATATAATTAAATGTTTCTGGTCGTAACATTTCGTCAACGTCTGCAATAATTACAACATCATTATCACCTAACTCACCCCAGCCCCTATTAAAACAATCACGTTGCCAATGTTCGGCATGCCATGTGTTACCTTTTGGAGGATCGGTTAATTTTAAATAACAAACTTTATCCCACCAGGGGGCAAATCGATCTTTTTGTTGTTCTAAATTAAATCCTTTGTAAATTCCAGTAAATGTATGATCACATTCTGCAATTACAAATTTATCTACATAATCATAATGTTGTTTGAACCGAAGTTCTAATGTATCATATTCATTATGAAATAAAAAATTATCAACTATTTTCATCATTTAATCCATTATTGCGTTTATCTGAAATTGTATCCATATCTTGATCAAAGCGTCTTTCTATTTCATTTGCTGCCTCTTCTAATAGATCTGCAATGCGGTCCGGCTTGCCTTCCTCCACTGATTTGCGTCCTTGAATTTGCCTACGTATTTGTGATCTTTTACGCAAACGGAATACCAGGCTTTGTTCTGCAACCGGCAAATGACTTTGGTCTATCATACATGTTGTCCAAATAAGCAATAGACTTCAAAACAAATGTTAAACCAAAAATTGCTCATGGTTCAATTCCAAAATGTTCTTTATACAATGGTAGCAACCGTTCAATAGCAGTGATTGACAATTCTTTTGAATTCAATTTCTGACATTCTTTCACAATCAACAGGGCAAACCGTTCAACATTGTCAATACTCATCCATTTTCCACTTACATCGGTACCGGCTTCGTTAATAAGTTTGTTAATTTGTTCGTTCATTCTTTGTATACTAATGTTGCAGGAGCATGATCCAACACTGAGTTGAGATAAAAATACGCATCTTCATCATTGATTGTAACACACAAGTCACTGTGTTGTAAATCGTAATCTACAAAATTATGTTCAGCATTGTATACGCGGAACATATATTTTCCATTTAGCGTGTAGATCAAATGTCCTTGTACACCGTTGGCTGATTTTGGTTTCATTCTTCAACTCCGAAATGTTTCTTTAATCGCATCATGTATTTCGTCAGGGGATCCGTCGCCTATCGCCGTAGCAAACGCAACCCGAGCACATTCCCGCACAATCAACTGAGCGAACTTGCTCAATCTTTCTTTTTCCTGTAATCCGTAAGTTTCGCTAAAACCAGACTTAACTGCTAGTTCTTCGATCACCTTGTTCATTCTAGTAAGTCTCTTTTACAAGATCAAATTCTTCAGTGGGCCACTTAGCTTTAAACTCATCTGTCTTTACATAGTCATTGTATGCTTTAGCATCAAAGAACACTCTGTGAAATGCAGTTTTAAGTGTGCCTTTAGGGTTAATTGTAAGATATACTGATTTTGCTTTGCCTGCCATAATGTTTCCTTATTTAAAAACTTTTAATATCATAATATCTGCATTCATTCGACCATTCAATATTGTGTCAGTGGCCTTAATGGCACCCACCCAAGTCTCAACTCGTCGTTGTGTATTCTGCAATTTAAAATCTTTCAATTGTTCTGCAGGCTTACGCAATGTTTTTTGTATTGATTTGTCAGTAAACTCGATGATACTTGTACCTTTAACATTTAAACCGTTGCTGGATTTGGCAATATACATGCCAATTTTGCGTGTCTTAGAGTTATATACGATTGCTGCCTGAGCACCGATTAATCCTACTGCTGGTATCGACGTTACACCTAACTTGTCGTCGGTCAGTTTGAACTTAATTTTCTTGACTAATTCCTCTGAAGGCCTGACTTTCTTAGCACGAGGCTTCTTCATTACTTTAGCTTCTGCGGCAATTTGCTCACAGGCCTGTGCAATACTTTCGTAAAACTCAATTAACTTTTTAATATTCTTGCGACTGGCAAACTTATAACCTTCACGCAATTGCTCATCAGCATCACCGCTAGCAAGCTCTTGCAACTCTGCTAAGCCACTAGCAAAAAACCCTTTGATATAGCGAGCCTGTGCTGCTTTGGCACCCTTGCCACGCAACAGACTAACTATTTTAAACGCTTTAGGGTCAAATGCTTCTGGATCTGTAATCCAGTTATCAATAGCAGCATCAATCTCGTCGCTTATTCCTACTGCTTGCTCACGGATACGATCTTGGATATTCATAACAGGTGCAATAGTTTTAACAGCCTTAACTGCTTCAACTTCTTCAATATCCCATTTACCTTGAACTACTGCTTCTGCAATTTGCTCTCTAAGCCATTCTGCAGAACTATTGTTATTGTTCCAACCCTGTTTAGTTGCCGGCATGCCCTTGATCAAGCAAGATGCAACAGCACCCATGGTTAAGTTACAACGCCAGTCTTTAGTTTTCTTAAATGATTGGATTTGATCACGGGTGTAATCATTACGACCCATCCAATCAATAACTTTGGGTTTAAGTTCTTTAGCAGAACTTTCCAAACGGTAGTACTTCATTGCATCACGGAAATGTGCAGCAAATTCAGTTGTACTCATTGCTGCGGCACCATCCCATTTTGGACTGTAATCACGTTTAGCATTTTCACGAATAGATTGCGAAGTAACGCGAGTTTTCTTTACTGCTACTTTTTTAGTTTCTATTACCATATATTACTCCTATGCTTGTTAGTGTATGTAGTAATTATACAGTCATTCTACCTCATTGTCAAGAAAGATTACGAGTTATCATTGAGCATATCCGAGTATTTGAGTAGAAACATGGTTCTTTTTGGCTCGTTGTAGAAATCTAAATGCACAGTTTGTACACAATATTTGGTGTTGTAGCCGACATTTCTTTGATCTTGGGGGACAACGTGCTCGAACCATACCTCGTGTCTTCGGACAGTGAATCCCAAAACTTCTTTCATCTTGTCGCGAATTAACAACACACTATGAGGATAGTTTTTGGCTATAGAGTTGTATACTCCAAGCCATTGCTTTTCAGTCAGTATAACTGCTTTGGTCATCAAGTTAGTGTGTGATCGCCGTCACGATATGTCCAACCTAATTTCTTAAGGTCTAACATAATTTCATCGGTAATCATACTTTCACCTACAAAGGCTTGACCTTCTTTGTAAAAGGTTTGCTGTTCTAACGTCCAGCTTTCCCATTCCCCATCTTCTAATGGAAGATCATTACGTATGCCACTGCAATACCAATCAATGTAATCACCTTCACCACGCATGTCTGCCACAATGCCACCAGCACTACGCCAACTGCAACTCCATCGCTGGTCTTTGAGAATGGGAAATACTTCAAGTTGTTGGAAGTCATTATTACACATGGCTGCATATAGATGTTGAGCATAAACACGACTTTCGCGTACCTTATCAACCATCCAATTAGCACTCCTCATATCGAATTCCATATTATTCTTTTGCCAATCTGTGTCGGTTAATCTTTCTTCATCTCGAAGTGCCCAACTGTTATACATTTCAATCATAGCTTTGACATTGGGATCGTCGAGACTTTTACCTTCCTCAAGTATACGTCTAATATAACTGTCCCGTTGGAAGGTATGTCGTTCAGGACTTTTAGCTATTTTGGTCATTGGGAGTTAATGGTCTATTGATACAATATTCACAAGTTGGATCATCACACTTGTCCTCTAACCAAATGTTACAAGGGTTGCAATAGTAACAATCATGTTTTTCCGAATAATTTTTTGGTGTGTCACAACAAATTATAGTCAGGTCCATAGCGAGTCTCTAGCACAAATAAGTCTGATCATCATAGCCTCATCTTCTTTTCTATATGCTTCTTCAATTTCTTGAAGCAGTTCATGAGACTTGTTACTCATTTCTTCAAGTTCAGGGCTCCTGTCATCTCCAAAACTTAACTTGCCACCATTAGCTATTCTACTTGCTTCACAGTAGGCTGTCCATCCGCTAGCATCGTATGCATCTGGACGATTACGATAGGTTACAGTCCACCAGGTGTATAGTTCTTTTATTTCTTTTGCGGCTAATGCTTGACTAGTCGGCTTACCATAGTTAGGATCACTTGGTTCGCACCAATCACTATTGGTTAGTGCCATAGCCCAATCTAAATGGTCGAGGCCTGCTTGTGGACTGCGCCACACCCGCCAACGCCACCAACCACTGGCCCAGAATGGAGGATCATATTTGGCACGAGCTTCTTTATTACCCCATGCGATATGACTCCATGCTGATTCTATTTCAACAAAATCAACCAGCTCATTGAATAGACAAGGCAAAAAACGGTTCCCCACGTCGCGCCATTGACCCGGTTTAATATCCCGGGCATGAGCGGTAAGACTATGAGTGCGACTAACCCAACGGTTGTTAATGTAGTATTTGATATCATATATTTTCCTTACAGGCCATGTTACAAAATCTTGAATATTATCAAGTAACTCTTCAGCCAGCCAGTATCGGAAGCTGTGTTTTATTTGAGCCGCAGTGGTCCACTCGTTCCATTGTCTAGCCGTACCTACGCTGAGTTTTTTAGTGCCTCGAATCCAATCTGCGAAAGGACTGCAACTCCAGTAATGTGTGTGTTGTGCCATTATACTTTCTCGTAGGTTTTTGCAAAGATATCTTTTTTAACTACGCCGTAGTCATTTTCACCGTGACGGACAATAATGTCTACGTCTTTGTTATAAGCCAACTTGGCTCCGTTGTACTGTAGGGTAACTTCCCCATCATGGTCAGCCATTTTGGCTAACTTGATAATCTTTTTGGGGCTAGCAGTTCCGTCACCGTTGTCACTTTTAAGTTTATTAAATGTTTCCGGACCGATGGGATATTGCTCACCATCTGGCCCAGTCATAATATAATCGCCCTGTTTATAAGGCACAGGGTTCTCGAGTGTATCAATTACACCATTGTCTGTGGCTATTTCAAAAGGCTCACGTTTATCGGGAATCTTGAAAGCCTCAAAGGAACCGTCTTTGAACCAAGCATCTGAGATGCCTTCCACAATATTAATGTATTCACGCATAAGTAAGAACTCCTGTTTAATGTATTTAATTATACACAAAACAGGAGTCTTTGTCAATCACTTTTTAACAAATGATGTTAGATCTGGAGGAACCCATCCCAACGGTTTTAATACCTTACCATCTTCACGCTTACGAACTTTGCCGGTGTCTTTGTCAATCTTTTCAAAATTAGTTCTCATAACTTCTTTCCAGGCACCTTCACCATCTGCACCCATACTATGGATAGCACCAATGGTGACCACTAGGATGTCAATCAGTGCGTCCAATTGCTCTACTCTATCTTCGGATAAGGTAGCTTCTAACAATTCTTGATGTTCTTCATCAATAAGTTTAACATACATCGCATACTGTTTTTCATTGAAGCTGTCAACACTTTGGTCGCAGGCTGTCATAAACTTCTGCTGATCACGAAATGGATTCATATATTTCCTCTTGTAAATATCTTTTTAATTCTTTGTCTGTAGGCTCTACTGCATAGTTCTGTTTGAAAAATATTTCATAACTATCACTACCATATTTTCCAATTCCGTATAACTTTCTAGCATCTTTACCGTCCCAGGATAGATAATCGTGGCTCATACGAACTAGCCGTTCATATCGAACATTCATCATACCTAGTGGTGCTAGTATAGGTTTAACAAAGTCTGGATCGGCATTGATTAAAGCCTGCGGGGTAGGAAACCAATAAAGAAATTCAGGTAAAGTCATTTTGACTGGTTTACGGCTAGTTTGATTCAGCATTATCACACCTACCATGTGTTCCCAAGAATTGGCGATCTGTTGCTGTACCATTAAGTCGTCTCGTAACGGCTCAAAGAATTTCATATTAGTCTACCAGCATCAATTGTTTTTCGTTATAGATATGTAACGCACCTGCTACTTCGGGAGTAGTACATTCCACAACAACTCTGCGTTCACCTGCTAGCGTATCAAATGCTGATATAACAATTCCCGGCCATTTATAGCCGCTAACTTTTTCTACCTTATCACCTACTGCAAGTAATACCATTTTATTTTTCCTTTAGTTCTTTTATCACTGTTGTAATTGTGTTGGCAACATTTAATGCTGCCTGCTGATTTAAGATCAATGAATGCTGATCTTCTCTATAGCCATGTACTAAGATATCCCATGCGGCCTTAACTCGACTAAATCCTGGTTTCCAGAATGGGGTAGTGGTGTTGACATAAAATGTCAGTTCGACATCTTTTACATCTTTATCACCGTTAAGTTCAATCCACATATGCACTTGGTGATCACCGTCATGACAGTCACAGGCAATTGTATATGATTTGGCATTACCATGATCACTATCCAACATGATACCTTGTGCTGGAGTTTGCATATTAACCTCTAATTCCTGTTGTTGTTTTATTAATTGAAGGACCCACACTAGTAAAGTCAATTCCGGCCATTCGACCTTCATATAACTTACCATTCCAGGTCATGGGCAACTTTACACTTTTATTAAGGACTACAGTTAGATTTTTTTGTTCCTTAAACTCGTACACCGCTGCCTCCACTGTTTTACTTGAGTTTGCCTGTTTAACGGTACAGGTCTCACCGTATCTTACCACTTCCATATTTGCCCCATCTTAAATAGAATTCACTTAGTTTCTTAGCTTCAAGTTCTACGGTTATAGTATATTGATAACCATACGTTGTATGATCAAGGTGCCTATGCCATTGTAGTTTGTCAATAGCATTTTCCATAATAAACTTACCAGCTGGATGCCGTTCCCATTCTAGTATCGGTTCTGCAGCATATAAGTCTGGATCCTCCGCATCTCCTACTCGAAACTTATGTACAACTACCTTGTGAATTTCTTCAACAAGTTCCTTACCGTCTTTTTCAATGATTCGATATCTCACTGCTGCCATGATAGATGAAAAAATGTAATAAACTTTTCGGCATCTTTTTTAGATTTAAAATCCCACATATCAAAACTCATACGTTGAACATCGGGCCAATCTTTTAACTTTTTTGCCGACCATTCAACACAGTTGTTTAATTTTTGATTATACCAAACTACACCAGATTCTTGCTCTTCTACAACCTGCACTCGATACCAATGCTTTTTACCATCTGACCTTCGATGTAGTGTAGGTTTAATCATAGGCGGTGTATGAGCCCAGCCTCGGAGGATTTTGTGTAACTCGTCAAGTGCTGCGGTTGCGTTCAAACTTTTTTCTTTCGAGATGGATAAGTACGGCGTTTAGTTTTAGCTTCGTTAATTACCAGTGGGCCATGACTACCATCTTGTTGAGACTTTTCTAAAGCAGCATGGATATCATCAGCACTTACATTGTCGTCGTCTTCCACAACACTATCATTATGTCCGTTACCTGTAAATTCTTCTTCATCAGTTGAGATAAAGACCATTCCGGTTCTAGCTAACATTCTATGTGCAGCATCTGGATTGTCAAATGCATCACGTATTGCACCCACACGCCCATCTTTAGTTTGGCTGATAGTTTCCCATGTTCTTACTTCAAGCAGATATTCAATTTCAGTCGGTATTGCTACAACATAATGAACTTTATTTTGATCCCACCCCTCTACTGGCACTTTAAACCATTGGACAATTTTGCCCTCGGTGGATTTACCATTTGTAATACCGTAGATCCAAACGGTATCATCTATGTTGTATCTCTTTTTAACTGTCATAATTTATCAAACCGGAGTTTGCTCTTTACTTTTGACGTCCAGAAGATCTTTTACAAATTTAATAGCCTTACGATCGGTATCATAAACGTATTCTTGATCTTCGTCTTCATCACTACACAACGTAACGATAACACCGTTTTTAACTTTGCGTATTTCAATAGATTCAAACATAGGAATCCTTTCTTTTATTGTTGTGGTACACTTAAATTATAATTAAAGTGAAAAATACCAATGTGTGCAGTGTCCCTACTCAATTCTTGATCACACCATAATTCATATCCTGCCTTTTGTGCTTGTTGACAGAAGAAAATGTCTTCACCAATTTCAAGATTCAAATGTGGGATATACTCTTGCAGGTAATGCGGTTGAGGAATTTTTTCATAAACTTCACGCTTGCATAATACCATACCATGCGGCAATACATCGATTAGTTCCATTGGTTGGCTAGCATCGGTAGTTTGAAATTCTGTAAATGTACCTGCGCTTCCTTTCATGCCTGTAAAGTTAGGGTTAGGAAAACGCCGACGACGATAGTTAGCACCTACAATGTCTTTGTTACGCATCAACAAACGCATAGGAGCATCGATCGGGAATTTCATATCGCTATCAACCCACCAAATATAATCAAAATCACTTTTTAGGAAAATCTCAACTAGGTTACGACGAGCAATAGTAATAACTGACCCAATGTTAAAGGCACAATTAATCTTAATACCGTTGGCGACCATATTAGCAGCAGCCATGGCCAAGTGTTGTGCAAATTCCGCATTAACCATTTCCATTGCAGGAACTGCAATCATAATGCTTGGCCGGTTTCCGTCTTTACCCATGGGCATACCTTGTTGTGAAGGTGCAAAAGTTGGTGCCGGCCGATTAAAAGAAGTTGGCATTGACATTGCTGCATTTGGACGACTAGGGATATTGAGCTTACCTTTATTTTTCATGTTTTTCCTTTATAGTTTATTTTAACATAAAATTGCAGAAGATGCAATGTAATATTTTACCAGATATTATATACATATTTAATGTATTCATTTAACGTGTATGAGATTCTTGAAGACTTAATGTATCAAAGAATTCTTTCTTTGTACCTGGATCTTTATTAAAAGCACCTTTGAGTACTGATGTAGTTGTCGAACTGTCGTGTGCCATAATTCCGCGATTTTCACAGCATCCGTGTGTCATTCTTAGATAGACTCCGACGTTTTCGCTGTCTGTGGCTTTGGATATCTCCCTAGCAATATCGTTACAAAGTTCCTCCTGGAGAGTACCTCTACGGGCACACCACTGGGCGATGCGGGTATACTTAGATAAACCAATAAGTTTATTGGCAGCAATGATGCCAATGTAAGCGACACCACTAACGGGCTGATGATGATGACTGCACATAGAGCGCAACTCACTGCGTACCACCAACATACCTTGGTAACGGTCTGCTGAATCATTTGGAAATGCTGTTGCGTCTGGCGGTGTTTCATATCTTCCTGACATTACTTCGTTAAAATACATCTTGGCCAGCCTACGTGCTGTACCTTTGCTGTTGGGATCATTCTCTCTATCAATTAAAAGACTGTCTAGCACTCTTTCAAACGCCGTTGTTGCTTCGTCAATAAGTTCTGGCAAAATATTGTGATCAATATACTCACTGATGTTATCGCCTGCCCAAAAACGTTTCCCATCACGTGTCATCCTCATGCGTACTGCACCTGCCAAGGTGCCTTCACTATAGCCACCATCACCGTACATAGCGTCTAGTGCGGTTTCTTTTTTGTCTGTCATTTATTATTTTCCTATGTTAAGGCAGCGGATTGCCATTTGTTAATTGTATAGTATTTAGATTTTAGAGTCAATGGTTTTAGGATAATCTCAAGAAAGTATTCTTCTTTATTGCAGCCTCTAGGACCAACATAGTTGCATTAAGTTCTTTCGACATACTTAACAAAGCCGCTGTATCTTTTGGAAAACAATGCCCGCCAAACCCATATGAACCATCTGTGCCTGGAACACGAGTGTGTGATAGTCCAATTCTTTCGTCTAATATAATTAATCTATGTACCTCATCGTATTTGTAACCCATTGCTTCGGCTAGTTTGGCAACTTCATTCATAAAGACAACTTTAGTAGCAAGGTAACTATTGATCACATACTTTGCCAATGCTGCCTCTCCGATTAATGTATGTCTAATGTCTTTCAATGCCGGTTGAGAAAATTTAACAAACCGTTCAGCCTCACGCCTATACGCAGAAACATTTCCACCTATAATAGTAAAGGATGCATTTAAAAGATCTCTATTAGCATCTGCTGCTGTTAAAAACTCTGGAACATGTACCAGATTAGGCAACCCTTCATTTAACCGTTCATAGACAAGAGGAGGTGCGGTACATTTGCTGATAATAACACCTTGATAGTTGATGTCTTTTAATTGCTTTAGTACATTTTCTAGGATACTGGTGTCGCATCTATCATCCTCTGACCTCGGAGTAGGAACGCATACAAACACAGCTTGTGTATTTTTAATGTCCTGATATGTACTGTGATATCCTTTGGCAGAATCAATAATAATAAGATCGTTTGTATGGAATGTATCATATAGAGCATTATGAATGGCAGAGCCTACAAAGCCCATTCCAATAATGCCAATTTTTTCTTGAAATGCATTTTCAAACATTATTTGGTAAGACCCATAAACAATAATTCACGCTCTGTGACATGGGCCACAGGTTTAAGCCAACCATGCTTAATACATTCAATGATTGCATAGCGTAAGTTTTCCGGGCATTGTTGATTAATCTCAAATCCTGCTCGAGGCGTAGAAGTAAACTTGTCGTGAATATAAAAATTAGGATTGTCTTGCTTAATTGAGCGGACTTGGCTTTTATGAAGTGTGTATGTCATGCTACCATTATAGCATAAAATTTAAGTTAGGTCAACGATCTATCCAATCTTTATTGCGGTATGGTTTGCCAATATAGGCCTGTGGAAGGTATCTCACTACTTTTTTCTTAACACGTTGTACAATTGGATGGTTATGATCGTGCTCAAATGCTTTTAGATACATTCTCCAACTGTTATGTCGTCTTTGTTTGCCCTTTTGATTCTCGTTTAAGTAATCGATGATTGAATTGTAATCTCCTTTGAACTTATCTATAAGTTCGCAGGCAATATTAAACGCATATGAATCTATTTCATCAGAGCATCCTAAGTATTCTTGTTCTAGCCTTACTTTGGTTCTGTTGGCTGTGCTTTCATAATCTGGAAGAATTTTAAACTTTCTGCGTCTATACTGCCTCATATGTATTATTTCATGTAGCAATGTATCTGCAATGTTAAAACAGATGCTTTTAAAACGTTTTGTTGACACACAAATAGTATCATCTATTACAGGATACGCAAATACTATTTCAATACATTTGATTTTTTCTTGGTCAAGGTCACTGTAATAAGCGCCACCAATCCATATTTGATTAGGTTCAATCTTTGGATCAAACTCTCGCTTTATTTTAATGGGTGCAAGTTTTTTTAACTGTGTAGATAGTTTTGTATGGATTTGTTGGATAGTTAGTGTGCGCCCAACAATATTAGGAGAGAGAGAATATATGAAACCGGCTATCGTTTCTCGAGTTAATCTAGCCCAATTAAACTTGATTCGCACGTTCTATCCTTCGATATAATAGTAGTTATCAATTTTATATAGCTATATTATCTGCTACTTTAATTATCGCTATTCAATGGCCGGCCCTGCAGGAATTGAACCCACATCGCATGGTTCGACGCCACGTATTCTATCCATTGAACTAAGGGCCGTTAATTATCCAGCAAACCAAATTTCGTCAAACCCTTCTTCTAATTCAGGTTCGTCCCAATCTGCTATCATTGTTTCTATAACTGTTTCTGGAATTTCCTTACCCGGACGACTTGCAAGACGCCTTGCTAATTCTTCCTTTGCAGGTGTTTTAAAAACTACTGCAATCTTGTAGTAGTCCGGCAGCATATTAAATTTACGAGCACGACTTGCAAGGGTGGTACTGGTCTGATCCCAAATAATGTCACGTTTCATTTCACGTGCTGCAACAACTTCCTTGGCCATGAGATCCACAGCAGTGGGCATGAAATCTTTAAACACTTCGGAGTAGGTGCGACCTACCTCCTTAGCATAGAGTTCAACCCACTTGTCTGTGCTAATCCGAGCACATGTCAATGCCCAGTCCTGTGCATCTATCCAAGTAGATTTACCAGAACCAGGCACTCCGACCAATACGTATAATTTACATTGTTGGGCCATTGCCGTTCCTAAATTCAACTGAACCACCTTCTTCTTTGATACGTGCCATGACGTCTTCAAATAACATGGGTGCAAAGTCTGGAAGTTGTTCTACGCAAACACAATGGTAACGAACGTCGTTCTCATCGCTGTATAAAATCTCTCCTGTCCGGACATCAACGCCTCGTGCCTTTTTCACTCTGTTAGAATGAGTGTGTCCGTGAATGTTAACACCAAATCGACCTAAACTATCACTGTGTAACGGAATATGGCTTAAAATCATTCCATTCATAACGTGATACGCTCTAAGTTCTCTAAAGTACAAGCGATACTCGTCGTCTCTAAAGATATCGTGGTTACCACGAATTAAAACTTTATCTCCGTTAAGTCTAGATAAGATCTTTAAAGCCTTACGGTTGATAACAACATCTCCCAAATGGTACACTTTGTCGGTGGACTTTACCCGCTCGTTCCATGCTTTGACCATGGCTTCGTCCATCTCATCTGGATCTGTCCATGGTCGCAATTTTGTTACCCCGTCATTTCGGGTAAACTTACATACGCCAGTGTGACCAAAGTGCGTGTCGCTAACTAAAAATACTGATGGCATGTTACTTCTTTCCGATGCGTTCAGCAATTTTCATTTTAATCCATTCCAGATGTTCATTGAACATCTTGGGGCCATCTGGGTGATTGATCACTGCTAACTCAAACTGAGTACGGATGGCAATTAATTCTGCCATAGACTTTTTAGCATACTCTGCTTCTTGGTCATATGTACCGCCATTGTTGTAAGCCATATCATTCTCCTTACTTTATTCACGTTCTTTTTTAACTCGGCCAATACGGCTCGCTTTGTTCCAATCATAGGCAACGCCATCTGGGCACTTACCGTCCTTAATTGTGTCTACACCAAAGATACCTACAATTTCAAAGTCTGGACCTTTGATGGTTACAAACTCGTTCATGCTCTTGGCAACGTTCATTGCTTCAGCAAGTGTAAGAACTTTGAATGTTTCTTCTTTTCCTATTATTTTGTACATGCTGTAATTATACAGCATTTATACCAATTTGTCAACCAATTTAGATATACTAGACTTCTTCAAAACTCGCTTTCAATGTAGATTCTTCCCACAGCTTTCTAATTCTTTAATTAGATCCTCGGTGTATATGGTTTTATACATGATTTTGTTCCTTTTTAAAAATTGCTGTTAAAATATTTGGATATGGTAAAGAAGATTTTCTAATAGTATCTTCTACATTAGAATGTCCTATAATACTAAATCCGTTGTTGATCATAAATTTTGTAAGACTATCTAAATTAAAATGATGTAAATGTTCATTGGGTTTCCTATGTTTCCAATTTTCAAACCATTCATCAGAAAAATTATGACACAAAGGTAATGACACTGCAATGTAATTACATTTTAAATTTTTAACAAAATCGATATTGGGGTAATGTTCTAAACTATCAAAAAATGTAATTATATCATAATGATGTTCAGTAATGTCTTTAACAAAATTACAACCTTTAGGTAATAAGTCTGTAAATAAATCATGTCCTGAGCATTGATTAATTACCCGCATACTGACTTTAAGAAAATCTCCTGCACCATATCCGACATCTAAGATTGATTCTGGAATTTTACCAATAGTGCCAATAATATAACCTAGTCGTAAATATGCCATGTTGGCAGTTAATTGACTTAATTTTCCATAACTTGTGTCTATATAATTTTTATTATAGATAAACGGTTGGCAATCATCTTGATGGATAATTCCGTATTGATCGATACTATAATTTTTTATCATATTTTACTATATTCCAACGATTATTATTCCATTTTGAATTTACCTGTATCATTGCAGTTGCTCTAAGATCATGGTAAAATAAATTTGCATTAGTTCTTTCTATTATGCTATCTACTAAACAAAAGAAACTACTGGGAATACAATGTATTTCTTTTGCATTTTCTATTAGCTTAACATACTGTAACAAGTTTTTAGTAATTTCTGGAGTAATTTCTATAATTTTGATTGGGGGGAGGTTATATTGTGATCTCCAATGATTTAGATGGAGATCTATCATGCCATGCGTATGATGGAAAGTTTGTTGATGTAACAGGCAATAATCAATATCACTGTTAGTTAGTTGGTCAAATAGTTCAGATGAGCCATCTATATGTTTTGGTAATTTAAATTCAGAATATCTCGAAGAGATAGTCATGTCATAGTATTCGTATACTTGACGATCCCAATATATAGGTACAGGAACTGGCACATTAATGCCGGGTAATTGTAACTCAGTAGTTTTTATATCAGGGGGGTTAATGCTAACACAATCTTTGTTAGCTAACCAATTTCCAATATCGTCATGCACTACATACGGAAATACTTCAATCTTGGAATTATCTTGAAAAAGACATTTAACAGTTTCATAGTTAGAATGTCTAGCAGGAAAATAAACCTTATCATAGTCTTTGGATATTTTATGTACAATAGGGCTCATTACAACTGCATCGCCTAAGCCTGCTAAGTATTCACCGCCGCTGAAATATGCCTGACTATGAGATCGCATTTACCTAATCTTTTTCAAATATGATGCGCCTACTCGACCTTCTTGAATATCTAGCAATGCTTGTACAGGTGCATTTAGTTGAGATTTGTTCTCATCATGCCTATGTTGGCGTGATAGTTCACGTGCTCTAATAGAAGCAATTAATACTAGGTTAAATCTATTATTGCCTACCATACTAACACATTGTTCAACATTAATGCTAGGACCTCGACTTAGTTTTGAAATTTTCATATATTATCCAGTACGTTGGATTAAATGGTAACCAAATTGTGTTTGTACTGGTTGACTAACGGAACCAATTGCAGTAGCCACAGTAGCATCTTCGAAGGGTTTAACCATCATGCCTGGCCCAAATGTACCAAGGTCACCGCCGTTTTGTCCCGATGGGCAAGAACTATTTTGTCTTGCTAGGGTAGCAAAATCTGCACCTTCATTAATTTGACGCAGAAGATCGTCTGCTGATTCTTTTGTTGTTACTAAAATATGGCTTGCTCGCATTTTACTTCCTTTAAAAAATTGATGGAGAACATCTTTGAGGTATCTCCTATGAAGCAGATCACTGCTCACCTGTTACATCGCATTTTAGTACTATTACCTGCCCTAAGGGTCAGCTAGCTACCTTAGTGACTCATACCGGCGAACGTAACCTCGCCTCTGTTGCTTAGAGATCGTAGCGTGGAATCATTACAGTTTTTTGCATGATTCCAAACGGAGTGAACTGTTCAACATCTGCGCCTAGCAAGCTGGCCATGATTGCTGGACTAAATCCACTTACCAGAGCAGCACCGCTCTTATCTGATGCGACAGGCACGTTACCAGAACTGTTTAGGTTCCAGAAAACAACCTTTGGACAAGTGTATCCGGCTGCTTCGAACTTACGTTCGATCATGGCCATCGCACTGTCGTCATGCTTGACACAAGAGTTAAATTGCATGTCGCTCAAGATCAATACCATTGCTGGCATGTCTTCTTGAGGAGCCTTGCCCTTAACTGCTACACTCAGAATCTTTTCAAATGCTGCATGTAGGTTTGTGCTCATTCCCCAGTCACTGTTAGACATTTGATCAATTTTTTGGACGATATCGCCCTTAAGAGTCATCAATGCTGGCTTGTCACTGAATGTCAAGAAAGTGTCCTTGAACACACCCTTGTTCTTATCTGCCAAGTACAAGCCAAGGCTAACAGAAATATCCATACAAGTAACATCGCCCTTACCGCCTGCCGCACAACTCATAGAGCCACTTACGTCTACGATTGGCAAGATGCTAGCATCTCCAACATAGTTAGGCACGGCGTTCCATTGTGCAGTGATGTGATCTAAGTCTGTCTTAGATAGAGTCTTACGACCATATGTGTTAACAAGACCCTTCAATACATCGTGTGGGAAAATAGCGTTAGCATTAACTTTGACACCTGCTTCACCCTTGACCAGTGCAGCCACGTACTCGGCAAACTTAGGAGTATGACGTCCAAAAGCCTTCTTGTAGTTACGAGCAGCCACGCTTGGTACGTGATTGAAGTTGATGTTGTCCCAGTCTCCGGCACACATTTGTGTTTCAACAACCTTGGTCATTGCTACCAACGACTTACGGTAGAACTTTGGGCTCATTCCGAAGAATTCTCGTACTTCGGCTGCAATCTTGCCCTTACGTGGTGTCCACTTGGCAGCAAGACCGTTTTGAGCACGAAGTGCATCGCCTAACATAATGTAAGCGGCAGACTTTAACACAGGAGTGGTGAAGACAAAGATGTCATCCCAACGACCTACTTCAGGTACCTTACGTAGCAAAGCTAGTGCGGCATCTGGGTCAGTCTTTTCTAGATGTACTAGAATTGAACGGAACAATTCCCGTTCGCCCGCTCCACCACGGACATCACGTGCCCATTGTGCGATACGTAGAGCCATGTCAAAGTTTTCGACATAAGCCGCAGTGAATGCGGGTACAATGTTCTTACCACGGCTTGCACCGATGTTGTAGAACAGATCAACACACTTGTTAGCGGTTGATTCACGAGCCTTCATGCCATTATCGGTACGGGCTTCTTGGTTAGCGATTGCAGTTACAAATGCGTTCATTTTAATTTACCTTTCAGAATGTATTTTATTTTCGATAGAATTGAAATATAAGATTGCTGTTAACATTCTATTATTCAACAGGTTAGTTGTCTACTTTTTGTTTTTATCGAGGAGACTTATCGAAACTCCTCTATCTACACTGTCCTTGCTTACGCATTGTTACTAACCTTCAAAGCCCATACAGGCTCCAGTTAGTAACGGGTAAGTGTAGCGATCCATAGTAATATGTAGTTGCTGTACCTAACCTAAAACTCACTGTTAATTTCTTAACATGTGTATATTGTATGACAAAACTAGTGTCTTGTCAAGTCAATTTGGTAAGCCGGGCGTCATTTAAATTTTGCATATCAGCGCATGTATATGCTTGATATGAATCGTTTAAAATGTTCGGCATTTCGATGTACTCAATTTTTGCACCATATTGGTCAGCTATCATACGTGCAACTGATTCAAATGATGTGGCTCTTCCTGAACCAAGATTCCATACTCCACTGGCATTAATATTCAAAAAGTCCAAATGGGTTTTTACTACTTCTTGCACTTGTATGAAATCTCTTTTATAATTTTCACTATTTTTAAATATTTTAATTACACCAGTTTCTTTGGCTTGTTTTGAGAATTTAAAATATGGACTAGCTTGATCACCTTTGTGTTCTTCGCCTTCAGGCCCATATACATTGAAGTACCTAAATCCCTGTACAATGTTACCACCTATGTGATCACGTACATATCTTTCAAATAGATATTTGCTCCATGCATATGGTGTGCGTGGATCTACAGGGGCGTCTTCTTTAAATGAACTAGTTAAGCCGTACACGCTGGCACTACTAGAATATTGTAAGTTTACACCAAATGTTTTACAAACATCAAAGAGCTGACAACTAAAATCATAGTTTTGTCGAAATACTTTGTCTACATCTCGTTCAATAGTACTACTGATTCCACCGATATGTATAACCCAGTCTTGTTCCATGACGCCGGGCATATTACCGTTAGCCCATTCAAAGGTTGACACATTATGTCCAGCAGACTCCAATGCGGTTAACATACGGCTACCGATAAACCCTCGATGTCCTGTTAGTAATATATTCATGTTTGACTGTCACCTTTCGCTATGCGATAGTTATCTTCCACACTGTCTGGTGTGCTTACTTCAATGATAGTACCTGCGTCTATGCAAAAGACCTGATGAGGTAACAATGGAGGATTATGCCAGGTCATTCCTCCGACTAATTCATATTCTGTTTGACTGGCATTAGCAGTATTAATTACAATAACTTTGAACTTACCATCAAGTACATACCATGTTTCGTCCTTGTGGGCATGAAAGTGCATACTAAATTTTGCACCAGCGTCAAACTTTAAAAGTTTACCGCAATAGTTGTCATTGGTAGCAAAAATAAATTCACTACCCCAACCTTTTTCTACAAAGCCTTCTAATCTCATATTTCCTCTAGACTAGGCGCATACACACCTAAATGTTGTATAGTAATCGCACTTGCTCGTATAGCAAATTTAATTGCTTGTTCTATACTGGATGTATTTAAATATTCAAATACAAGAGCTGATAAGAATGTATCACCTGCACCAGTAACATCTGTTACCTCTACTTGAGGAGCAGGTACATCTATACCGTAGTGTATGGCATTGGCACCTTTTGCTCCTCGAGTAACTATTAATCCAGTACACTCACTGGTAATCTTGCTGTGTTCTAATTCGTTTATCTTTACCCATGCACCTTCTAATCGTGCCAAGTCTGTTTTCTTTGTATCTACAAATACAGGAATACCTGTTTCGATTAGCTCTTCTATTAATTCGTAGCTAACAGTTCCTTTATTATAATCACTAACAACAATAGCATTGTATATAAGAGGGATTGCAGTTTCAAATGTAATAGGAGTTGATTTGATATCGTTGTCAATACGAACAATCTGTTGTTTACTACGTTGGTCTATTAGTCTAGTTTTAGTACTAGTTTCGTTATGCAAATAGTCCACATCACATCTCAGTGCTAGTAGATTATTAAACACATTACCAGCCATGCCGTCACGAGTTTCTGTATAAGTAGGAACAAATATAGGAATAGGTGCTTCGGGACTTAATCGATCTACTGTGCCGTACTGATAAACGTCAGTACAGTTATCGCCTATTAATAATATCTTGAATTGTATTTGTTGTTGAGTATTCGCCGATTCTATCATAAAATATCACTTGATTAACATGTTCTTGTGCAACTATGCTCTTACCCTTCCAGTCACTACCTTTGACCATAATGTCTGGTTTATAAAGTTTAATAAGGTCGATCAGTTCTTCTTTGGTATTGAAGATTTTAACATAGTCTACACATTTTAAACTGTTTAGCATAAACATCCTATCACTTTGGTTGTTTATAGGACGCTTGAGTCCTTTAAGTTGTTTAACACGTTCATCGGTATCAATACACACTAATAGATAGGTGCCGAGACTTTTTGCATACTGTAGCATTTCTAAATGTCCACGATGCAATATATCAAATGTTCCATTAACTACTATTTTCATATACTTTAAAATGGTTGCAGAGCTTGGATTCGAACCAAGGATGGCAAAGGCTTATGAGACCTCGCTGGTGACCAGACCCTCTCTGCGATATGTGTTACATACTACTTATCTCATTGTACTCCGTATGTAAGGGAGAATTCTAAAATTGGTGGACACGATTTGAACATGCGACCACTGCGTCCCAAACGCAGAGCTACACACCGATACTTAAGATAAAATCATATCTACCGCATCATCTATACTTATATAATCTTCCAATGTAAAATGTGGATATTTGAATAATATTTTCTCTGTACCTACATAGGCAAATGATCGATATTTTATTTTACAAATACTACCCACTGTTCGAAAAGTCATTTCTTTTAATATAAGTTTTTCTGCCTGATATTTTAGTAGGTGGTGTTTATCATCTGTTAATCTTTTTGCGTCAGCAATCCTACTTCCTACATTAATAATTGTTTTGTTAAGATTTTTCCATTCTTGGAACAATTCTAGAAACATATATGTTTGTCCAAAATCTTCAGTTGCGTTATTAATGAATATATTGCATTCTGAACATTCAGAAATTATTTGTTGCCTGTCTTCTCTTTTAGTAATGTCATAACCTGTTGACTTACTAAACCCAATAGCGTTAGGACTAAGGCGTTGAAATACCCCTTTACCTATTCCTTGTGTATGACCTGTTATAGCAATTTTCATAATATTTGGTACCTGGTGTCAGACTCGAACTGACATCGCTCTCCGTGTAAAGAAGACGTATAACCTTTCTACGCAACCAGGCTTTTATATCCTATAAAAATTGTCCAATAAATATTCTTAATGTTAAAACAAAGAATACCATTGAACCTTCGTCGTAGCGTCATTGAACGAGATGGCCTCCACTGTGTATACTGTGATGACGATCTTTCTGATTCTGAAATACATATGGATCATGTCATACCAGAATCAAAGGGTGGCGCTACTACTTACAATAATCTTCAAGTAACATGTCGTAAGTGCAACCTAGATAAAGGTGTACTATCTGAATCCGAGTTTATTCATAAACTCAGAACCAGAGCCTTAAACATATTGAATAGACTTGGAGTGGGGTAGGAGAATCGAACTCCTCGCTTTAGATTGGAAATCTAAGGTATTGCCACTATACGAACCCCGCATAAATTAGTGTCTAGCTACTTGTCACCACAACAAGCCCTAGACTAGGTTGTTACCCCGTCCATAACATTTATTCTTCTGGAAAAGGTTGTTAGTCCTCACCTAGGGCTTTTTCCGTATCTCAAAACGAGATCGTGTAGTAGTCCCTACGCACTTGATCAGTTATCTGGCATTTGATCATAGCCCACTTTATTAACGAAAAAGTGTAAACGGGTTTTCTGGTGCCGACTATCGGAATCAAACCGGCAATAATCTATTTATCAACCACCTTGGGTTGAATCTTTTACTTCATTATCTTTACGAAATTCTTCTTCCATCCAAAGCATTTTCTTATGCTGATACATTTCTTCAGTTAGTCCATGCCACCCAATACATTTACCAGTGGGGCTACGACCACAACCACATTTACCAACATCACTGTCGTTTTCTTTTACTCTAACTTGCATATCTTTCTCTCCAAAAATTATATTATAGTTTGACCTAAACTTGTTCAAGTTGGTAAGACGTTGTTTTGAACCTTTACTCATTTTAATTTACCTCTTTATGGTCTAAAACTTTGTTTATATATTTCATAAGCTGCACTTTCTTGTACATATAGTGCATCGGCATCTTTTCTAGTAATTTCTTTTACAGTGGTTGAACCTGCGTGATATTGAAATAAATTAGTAATCATAAAGTTTTGAAAACCGGCATATAATAATTTTTCAAACACATACACTTCACCAAATCCTATTCTTAATTCTGAGGGAATAGTCTGCCATCTATCTTTATGAATAAACATTAACTCGCCAAACCCTTGGCAATTTTGCCCCACAAATGGTTCAATATTAATCTCACCATTAGACAATGGAGTTTGTCCAAGTGTTGTATCCCCTGCAAGTTTACCCACTACGCCCATCTCGGGTGTAACAAACTCTGCCATTTTATAAAACAATTTTAAATCAAAAATTAGATCGTCATTGAGTATACATACAATGTTATTACTACTATTTTGAATACCATAATTCCAAGCAGGATTAACAAATATATTCTTACCAAAATCAACTAATTTAACCTTGGAGTCAGTTAGTACAGGATGGTTGGGTGTTCGTGTATTATCATTATTAATAATAATGCATTCGGTAACAACATCAACTTTGAGAATGTATTTTACAAAATCCAAAAATGGTGCATAGCGCCACATCGTAGGTACAACCACGGTAATCATTATTCACCTTTAATTGTATTACGTTCTTTAGGAGACTTAACTACTGTATTTCCTATCACCTGTGCTTCAATCATCATACGACGAAAGCTGTGACGTTGCTCTTCGTTTTTAAAAGGTAACAATGCTAACAGCGTTTTGTTACGTTTACTCAATTTAAATGTTGCAGTTGTTTTCATTTTATTCCTTAATTAAAATTTGGCTCCCCAGAAAAGGATCGAACTACCGACCAACAGTCTGCTGCTACCGCTGAGCTACTGGGGAATATATTATTTGGTACCCGAGGCCGGACTCGAACCGGCACGCCTATTACAAGCGGGAGATTTTCTTACCACTATAGTTTTCACTACCCTTGCGGTTTGTTGGTCTGGACTATACCTTCATCATAGTATTGCTACTTTAGATGCCCGCCGTCTAGTCTCTACACGTTCCCTTTCGGGCTTCGCTCGGTATTAGCATTTTACAGCCTTCACCGAATTTGACGGGTTCTACTCCTATCGTTTCCAATAGGGCACTCAAATTTTACTCTCAAGTCTCCTATGTCTACCATTTCACCACTCGGGCATTACCAAACTAAAATATACTAGATGAATATATTTTAGTTTGGTCTCTACAGTCGATCGACTGTAGGGCAAATTGGTGGGGATGGTGAGACTCGAACTCACACATCTTTCGACGCCAGAACCTAAATCTGGTGCGGCTGCCGATTACGCCACATCCCCAATTAACTCTAAGAATCCCTTACCAGAAAAATATCTTTCTTTAAATTCTGCTAAACTTGTTAGCCTATGTGTTTATTATACAGGGTATTTAAGGGCCTGTCAACCTCTATGTTAAATTTGTTAAAGTAGTTCCCCCATCGTTATAGGAACCATTCACCCGTGTAATTAAGCCGGCCGGGACTCGGTACGTTACTTGGGATACTAGTCCAGTTTGTCTCCGTTACAGACACCACCCTTCCGAGTGGTTGGGAGTTGAACCCATCACCTTCTACTATATCAGTCCTTCGAAGAAACCTTTATAGCATGACATTCTCTTGCTAACACTCTAACAAAACTTGGTGGAGACGGCTGGAGTCGAACCAGCAGTGCCTTTCGGGCGGAAGATTTACAGTCTTCTGGGGTTACCAGTTTTCCTACATCTCCAATTATGCTTTTATATCCACATGATGACCTTTAGTTTCTGCAGGTTCTACTCGACCTGTAGCACTATAAAGGTGTTCAACAACTTCTACAAGTCGTTTGTGAGTTACAGGATCTTCCAATGTTGTGTACACGGTATTACGATAACCGGTGCTGGTAAGACCCATTGTGGTGTGTATTGTTTGTACTATCATATGATTATTTATGGTACCAGCGGAGAGGATCAAACTCTCTCAAGAACCCTAATCTGGCCCTAAAAGGCGTATAAAACCTCCCTGACTTCCAAGTCTCGCTGGCATATATAAACACACTTTATGCTTTGGGAATAACATTTCTGTTAAGCAACCATCAACGATTACGAAGTATGTTTATATATGGCGTCCCTAACGAGATTCGAACTCGTGTACCCGACGTGAAAGGCCGGTGTCCTAGGCCTCTAGACGATAGGGACAAATTTTACTGTTAATTGTTAAAGAGCGTATGTTAATTTCTTAACATGTGTTTATTATAGCACAGTTTTCTATCTGTGTCAAATGGTGCTCTAGGAAAGAATTGAACTTTCTATTCAGTCTTACCAAGACTGTGTTATGCCATTTAACTACAAGAGCATTGGTACCCCGAGTCGGACTCGAACCGACACGATTCTCCTTTTGAGAGAGACGCCTCATACCAATTGGGCTATCGGGGCATATTTGTTTTGGTCTCGCCACCAAGGATCGAACTTGGATCAAAAGTTTAGGAAACTTCTATTCTATCCGTTGAACTACAGCGAGGGTGGTCCGGCGTAACAGAATCGAACTGCTGTTTAGGAGGTAGAAGCTCCCTGTATTTTCCACTATACGAACGCCAGATGTGGTAGGTCCTGAAAGAATTGAACTTTCGTCTCCACCGTGTCGAGGTAGTGTTCTACCATTAAACTAAGGACCCGAATAGGTTTTCGAGAGACCAGCTATCTTTCTGAAGGACTCACTGGCTTGTCTCGTATGAGCGAGTTTAAACTACCTTGTATGATTCTACTGGTGTGTCATGCATCGGCCCAATGCACTAGAATACAAGGGACTCGAATCTCTACGTCTATCTCGAAACTGGTGCCGCTGCTTGGATTCGAACCAAGATAACCCCCTAGACATGGATTAA
>Ga0209499_1000618_pt1 | contig 26096 bp, 13 predicted proteins | sample C_130208_EF_Meta_FD_187306 | JGI IMG/M metagenome (GOLD analysis project Ga0209499, IMG submission 187306) | Freshwater microbial communities from Lake Croche, Canada to study carbon cycling - C_130208_EF_MetaG (SPAdes) (version 2) | ecosystem: Environmental > Aquatic > Freshwater > Lake... | reverse complement strand
TTACTAATAACCGTTATAGCCAGTGGTTTTGCAGGAGCTATTACTTCTAGATTAGGATTGTTCAATACTAAAGCTGGTGCAGCAGGTGCAATAGCTGTTAGCGTTAGTAATTTAGATGTAGAGGCAGTTTCAGGGTTAGCAAGTAACGAGTTAGATGTTGTTGAAACTCCTACTCCATTTACTGATTTTACTCCTATTCTTAATAAATTGGTAGATACAGCAACAACAGGTATTGTATTATTATAATTATACGTATTCTCCTTAGTTACTCCAGCAAAATTCACAGTAATTATATTAGAATCACTAGAATATACACGATCAACTAGGGTAGCAGAAGAATTAGTAATATTAACCCCTGTTGGTAATTCCCAAACATAAGAAGTCGCTGTAACCGAAGCGGTAGCAGTCAAGGTTAATTCTGTAGTTGTACCCGTGTATTTTGCAAACGAAGTTACCGCCGTTGGTATTCCAGTTAATGGCAATGGCAATAAAGCATCTGTCATTTTTATAGCTGCAGGGGCAATTGGCAATAATCTAGTTAATGGAGCACTTGATTTAATAACTGATGTACAGCCTGAAGCATTAACCGATTGAACGTTAATAACTAAAGATGTAGCTGAACCAGTACCTGTAAACTTAACATAGATAGATGCATCTGTACTAGTTGTACTAGCATCAGTAGTTGTACCAGTAGCGTCTGTTCTAACTACTCCAGAAGGCAATGTCCAAAGATAAGAACTTCCCGTAGTGGTTGCCGCTGTTGGAGTACCAGCAGTAGCTGTTAATTTGAATGGCGTGTTCGTTCCTGCATAAAATCCTACGGCAGTTACTGCTGTAGTTGAAGTTAAAGGTGAAACCGCATTGTCATTTGTAAGAACTAATAATGATGGTGTAACAGGTAAAAGCGCATCCGTAATAGTAACACTATTAGATGTCTCAACACTACAAGAACCTGTAACTTTTACTCTATATTTTGTTAATGTTACTGGTAAAACCAAAGATGATTTTGTAATAATCAATGTAGCACTTGTGCCTCCTGCATAAATAGCAGATCCAGTAACAGGATTTGTCACATTTGCCCAAGTTGACTCTAAAGTAGCTGTTGGCGCCTGCGCTTGCCATTGGTATGTAGCGTTTGGATTTGCAGAAACTACTGAAAGTACTGCGGTACCACCAATCACTTTACAAATAGTAGCATTAGCTGGTTGAGATGTAATTCCGTTAACGGTTACAGAAATAGAAGTTCTTAAACTCTCTACCCCATCAATTGTTTGGGATACATAATAGTTTCCTGATACCAAGATAGCAGAAGTTGCTAAAGCGGTTCCACCTGAAGAAGCAGAATACCATTTTAAAGCTGTTCCTGTTGCAGATAAATTAGCAACCGTTCCTGAATTACATAAAGTTTGTGATATCGCTACTGGTGCATTAACAAATTCACCAATTGCGAAATCACCGAAACCTGAAATACCAGTTGCTGTTAAAGCAAGGTTTGTTGGAGTTCCTGAAGTTGTTGGATCAGACCAAGCAGATCCGCTATACAAACGAGCTCCAAAATTAGCAGCTGTACTAAGGTCGTTGTCTGCACTTGCATAAGTGAATGCAACATTATACGTTCCGAAACCGGCTATAGCATCATTGGCTAGAGTCCAAGTTCTGTTTACGCTTTTTGTGCTTACTATGCCAGAACTAGCAATGCTAGCATGATCTCCTGTATTTATTCTAGCGGTTAATCCTCCGGCAGTAGAAGTAACTCCTGAGAAAGTCAATGTTAAAGGAGTATAATTTGTTGCATCTCCTATAGTATAAGCAAATGATGGACTAGCAGCTGAAGCCGATAGTTTTTTCAAGTTACCAACAACCCATTTTCCATCAGTATAACCGTTAGGTAATGCACTTCCAGAACCAGCTCCTATAATAGAACCTTTTACGATTACCGTTGCAGTTCCTATGTTTGTAGGAATAGATGTAACACGAGTAGTGCCGTCTGTAGCTGTAAAAGATTCAGCCGCAGTTCCAGCTAAGTTTAATTTTAAAGTTCCATTATTGGCAATCAATTTACCAGAAATGAAAGTCAAATTCCCTTTGATAGTAATATTAGTAAGAGGCGCAAAATCCGTAAGCATTCCATTTACAGATGTGCCAGAAGTATATCCTGTGTTTAATGAATTTTTAGCTGGATTTACACATCCTAAATAAACTCCATAAGGATCATTTACAACAAGATTATTAATGCTGGTGATTTCCGAAACAAAAAGATCCCCCATTTGCATTACAGTAAAGCCATCAATTTTGTAAAACCAGAAATTGATATCCGATCCCCAAGTTCTTGTACCTGTTATAGCCATGTTTCCAGAACCTAAAGAGAATCCCTTACTACCGGTAACCACAAGAGTTGATCCATTTCCTGCAGTAAAAGCACCAGTACCAGTAAGGTTAAAAGTTCCTCTACCAGGTACAGCTGAATTAGTTACTTGTCCGTCACCAAACCATAGTTTAGTTCCCGCAGCAACAGTAACAACTCCAGGAGTATTAATAGCTGTATGATTTACTAAATATACTCCAGCCGTCGAGGTATTACTAATCGTAAGATTTCCTGTAATAGCAATTGGTAGTGAAGATAAATACTGCACTGCTGTTCCATTATAAACATAATTCGCTGCAGTTCCAAAAGTTTTTCCAGTACTAGTAATTGCAGTTAATATAGAGGCATTATCCCCTAATTTAAGAGTAGCCGTAGCAGCTGATGTTAAGGTAAAACTACCTGCACCCGAAATTACATGTCCTGCTAAATCAATCGTACCCGTTACGGTCAATGTTTTCCCGGTATTAACTACAAAGTCAGACCCCAAAGTGATGGTATGCCCAGCTGAAATAGTAATATTATTAGCACTTGTAGGCGCTGCTGTAGCTGTTTGCCATGCAATTGCATCAAAATACTGCCAGATAGAAGTACTATCCATGCTACCGCTTGAAGTAGATCGATAATCCGCTACGGCTTGAGCTGTAAGAACCGAAGCTGCAATCAAATTCGAATTAGGCGAAGCCACATAGCTGGATACAACACCAGAAACGCTATCAGTAACGCTGTTTTTAGAAGCCACAACATCGTAATAATAATTTCCACCCGCTAAGCCAGTAACAGCTTTAGAAGTAATCGTTGCACTTGAGGAATCCGCTGTATTGACAGCCGTAAGTTTCAATCCTTTTATCAAGATATTGTCAATTCGAGAGGTTCCACCCGTAGATGGAGTCGTCATCTCAACGGCATTTGTATTGGTAAACGAAGTTTGTACCCAACGCAAAACTACATTTGGATTATTCTGGCAAGAAACTGGCAAAGCCACGTCGCTCACGGCTGTATTCCATATAGCACTACCCAAAGTAATACTAGAAACTAAGTCCGTAAAAATACCCGCTGTTCCCGTGCTACTATATTGTAATTTCCAATCTCTTGGTCCTGTAGCTGTAGAATACTGATGTGATGAAATTGTCGGATTAATGTATCCTACTGTATTCACCTCTACTTGCCAGTATTTGTCTGGAGCAGTTTTAGCAGTAGCATAAATAGCATCTACACCTTCTGTACCAGATATTATGTTCGTAGAATAATAAGTAGAACCTCTAGCGGCAAAACCAGGATTTCCTGTAACTGAAGTATCTATAGTACCTCCTCCATTCTGCGTCAAGGTTTTAGTTGTATTATTAGCCGTGGCAGAGTCAGCAGTCAACACGTCTGTATCTGTAACTGTAGCAGGAATTGTCCATCCTACAACTGTAGATGTTGTAGCAGCAGCAGTATAAGTTTTCACGGTATAAATACCTGGAGCAGGAGTCAAAGAAGAAGAATCCAATAAATTCCAATTTGCTGTAAATCCTCCACTTGAAACCGGTGGAGTTGGATCTAAAGCTGTCGGAGCTACAAACTGATAGGCTGTTTTTCCTTTAACATAAGAGGCTGCTGAATAATTGTGGGCAGCATCAAATGTATAAATCTTGAAATACGTATAATTACCAGAAGATAAACCTGTGGTAATACAAGTCAAATTAGGTCCTACATAAACTACTGTGGCTATTTTAGCGGTCACACCATTAGCATAAGTATCATTTACCGCATAGGAAGACTTCTGAGTTGGCCCTCCGAACTCAGCAGATGGATCTCCAGAATAACGTACCACCAAATACCCCCCACCATCAACACCACCACTGGCAGCATTCCAATTAGTTGTTAATGAAGTTGTAGTTTGATTTGATATCGAAGCAGTACCCGGATCATTTGGAGGACTATTGTCAACAGCAGCAGTTGTAGTACCAGAACCTGATGTTTCTCCTGAATAATTGTGTGCCTGATCAAAAGTATACACTTTATAATAATAGGTAACACTTGTTAATAACGAAGAGTCGGTAACCGTTAAATCTGTTCCAACATATACAACAGTACCTGTTAAGGAACCTGTTCCATTTGTATAAGTTCCGCCAGCTACATAAATCGCTTTTTGAGTTGGATCATTGTTAGCATTAGGATTAGTAGCATAACGCACTACCATATACCCACCTCCATCGATACTTGTAGCAGCAAGCCAACTCACCGCTAAGGTAGTTGCAGTTGCACCAGACACAGTAACTAGACCAGTATTTCCTGGAGGGGTATTATCAACCACTGTAGTAAGATCTAAAGGTGTCGAATAATTAAACGCTTTATCAATAGTAAAAATTCTATAATAGGCCTGTACCGCAGTATCAGCAACCGGGTCAGTAAAACTAGTATCCGCACCCACATAGGCCACAGTTCCTGTTACACTGCCATTAAGAATTGTATTCCCTACTGCATAAATACCATTTACGTTAGGAACTGCAGCCCCATTAGCAGAAGGATCTGCCGAATAACGCACCACCATATATCCCGTTTTATCAGTATCAGCAGATGCAGACCACCCTACTGAGAATGCAGTAGCCGAAGCAATTGCAGCTGAAGGGCTACTTGCAGCCGATGGAGCCGTAGAATCATACGCGCCAGGATAAATAACAAAATCATCATATAAATTACTAGAAGCAATAGCAGTTCTTACTGCGCCAAAACCGGTAGCAGCATAAGGAGTTGTCTGAGTAGCATTTGTTGTAATTGTTGAGTATGCTTTAGTCCAAACATTTGAACTCCAGGTTCCAACAATTGTAGATGCAGATATTTTACTATTAGTAGCATCATTATATATACCACCTGCATTTAGACCCGTTGCTGGGTCAGTAGTGGTTTTAAAATAATACTGAACTGTATATTGAGTACTTACAGCGGGTCCAGCACCTGAAGTTGCAGTTGAAGGAGATTGAAGTCGAATAGTTGTATTTGTTGTTACATGGTTAGCATATTTATTTCCAGTTCTAGCAGCTGTTGCATCATTAACAATAGATTTAGTTGAGGAATTAGTTGAACTACTAACCGTCCAAGCGGAAGTAGTAGGATCTTTAGTTAATGATGTAGTAGCTGTTTGTCCTTCAAATCCTCCATCCATGTAGGGAAAGGAACCCAGGGTTTGTACCTGTCCAAAGCCTAGATTGATTCCTAGGAAGAGTAAACATAGGCAGTAAAAAAGGTGCTTTACCTTTTTTGGCATAAATAATTTTTGTTTCATAATAAAATCGGTTTAATTAATTTGGTTCATTAAATGTTTAATTAACATCAATCCTTAAATAAAGATTAATAGTATTTATATATTATTGTCAAATTAACCTAATGATAAAGAAACAAAAGTCCAAAAGTGGGGTAAAATAATACAAGCCCTTATTTTATTAGCATCTTGACTTAAATAAAATTCATTATAATGTATAAATTTAGCAAAAAGCGCACTGATTTTAAACGAATTGAAGTAATTTTGGAACAACTAATTTTAGAAAACATAAAGAACAAATAGAAAAAAATGGGTTGTAAAGATTAGAAATACTTTTTATAGTATATCATTTTACATTTTAAATCTTGGTATAAGTTGGACACACTAAAATCAGAAAAAAAGCGGAAATGTTATTTGAGTACCTTAGTTTTTGTTGGATACAAATTAGCTCTTTTTTATAGCATTACTAGGAATATCCAAAGCCATACTTTAATAGATTATGAAGTCTAAAACGAGGTTTATTTTTCTAAAAATCACTATTTAAGATAGTTATTAAATCCAAGTGGAAAATGGAACTAATCCGTCTCGTTTAGGAATTAGAACCCTCAATTCGAAAATTCATTTGGAATGCAAAAGTAAAAAGCACCAATAATACCGACGAATCTGGCATTATTTTAACAAACTCTCGGGGCATAGTTTCAGAGGTAGTAACCAAATAATACCATTCGTTATTATAAGAGTCCTAATGTCAGTTCGAGCGCAGTCGAGAACCATTATGACATCTCGACTGCGCTCGATGTGACAAAAAATAATTGGACTATAATGAACTAGTTAATGGTTTAATAGCCAAAGATTCACAGATTTTTAAAAAATTATTTTAATCCGTTAGTCGATACCATTATGACATCTCGACTGCGCTCGATGTGACAAAAAATAATTGGACTATTGGGAGACTTTTGACTTTACGACATTAAAACTTTCGACTTATTAATTGCACATTTCTATTTTATTTTGACAATAAGAGGATGGTTTATTTTAGTAGCAAACTGCCCCAAATAGTTTTCCCAAGCTTCTTTAGTGGTAAACTCTCCTTGCTTTTTCCAACCGAAACCCGTGTAATAAATCACTTTGTTTTCTTTTACTTTTAAAGAAGCGTATAAATTGCAATATTCTTTGTTTTTATGGATGTATTTCTCAAAACTAAGAACGGTATTTTTAGGAAATACAATTCCCGTACCTAATTCAGAATCGTCAATGGGTTGCCAATAATCAATCCAGCCTTCTTTCAGATTTCCTTCGGTTTTTCCATCGTTATTATGCAATGTAATCCCAGCTGAAAGGGAATTGGTTCCCGAAACTGCAATTTCGAATCTAGATAGAAAACTACCATAATCCAAACTGATGTGTTTTACTTCCGTAATTTTATTTCCAGCCGCATCCCAATCGGCATAGGTTAAAACAAAACTAGTTCTGATAGGGCCTGTGGTAATCGTTTTCCAAGAAATGAAGTTTTTAGAATAGTAATAGGTTGTATCTATTTTAACTGCTACGCCACCAATTCCGCGACTATCTCCAACATGAAAATTATCTAAACCTTCACCAGTATCTTTGTGATATGTTCCTGTTCCGGTAGTATATTTTTCGTACCATTTGTTCAAAATGGGATACTCGACTCTTTTCAACCAAGCGTCAATTCCGCTAGTTAATGTTCCGCCTTTCACTTTGTCTTCAGCCATTTTTTGAGCTACAGGTCCATAGGTTCTAAAGGCAACTTTATTATTTTCCCAAGCATAATCATCCATTCTTTCAGGAACAAATCTGGAAAAACAATATAAAATTGGTTCTTTGGTCTTAGTTTCATTGTTTAATACAAGCTCGTATTTTTTTAAGGCCGAAGCTTTAATTTTTGGTTGAAATAAAAGCACGTCTGAAATTCCATCTCCATTTTCATCCACACATTGGGAAATAAAAAAGGCAGCAGTTCCAACTTCTCTAATACCATATTTTTCTAATACATCCAAAGGTTTTAAACCCAAAGCATTTTTAGATAATTCTACAGTTTCAAATTCACGGTCTGTCTTTAATGGATTGGATATGGTGATAATTTTTGACTTTTGAGCATACGATAATAAGGAGCTCGAAAGCAATAAAACTAGTATTCCATTAGTGATTTTCATATTAAATTTCATTTGAAGGTTTTCCAATTGTAGCTAATATTCCGCCATCCACATACAGAATGTGTCCGTTTACGAAATCACTCGCTTTTGAAGAAAGAAAGATTGCGGCTCCCGATAAATCGTCAGGATTTCCCCATTTAGCTGCTGGAGTTCTATTAATAATAAATTCGTTAAACGGATGTCCATCTACACGAATTGGTTCCGTTTGAGTAGTAGCAAAATATCCTGGACCAATTCCATTAACTTGTACATTGTGTTTTGCCCATTCTGTCGCCATATTTTTAGTAAGCATTTTAAGTCCGCCTTTTGCAGCAGCATAAGCCCCTACTCCATTTCGACCCAATTCGCTCATCATGGAACAAATGTTGATTATTTTTCCTTGTTGCCTTGCAATCATTCCTTTTGCAACGTGTTTTGAAACGATAAAAGGACTCACTAAATCAATATCTACGACTTCTTTAAAATCGGAAACTTCCATTTCAATTAAAGGAATCCGTTTGATAATTCCCGCATTATTTATTAAAATATCGATAGATCCTACTTCGTTTTCTATTTTGCCAATTGCCTCAATAACTTCATTTTCATTAGCAACATTGAATTTATATCCAAAAGCGTTGATGCCTTCATTTTTAAATTCCAAAACAGCTTCATCAATTTTTGGTTGTGATGAATTTCCGTTTATAACAATTATTGCACCTGCATGCCCTAAACCTTTGGCCATTGCCATTCCAAGTCCATGTGTGCTGCCTGTAACAAGTGCAATTTTTCCTTTTATGTCAAATAATGAACTTCCCATAGCTTATCTTAAATCTGTTATTTTGCAAACATCCATATCTCCGTAATCCAGATTTTCTCCTGCCATTCCCCAAATAAAAGTGTAATTTGAAGTTCCTGCGCCTGAATGTATGGACCAATTTGGCGAAATTACAGCCTGCTCATTTTGCATCCAAAGGTGTCTTGTTTCTTGAGGTTCTCCCATAAAATGGCATACACTTTGGTTTTCAGGAATTTCAAAATAGAAATAAACCTCCATACGTCTGTCGTGCACATGTGCGGGCATTGTATTCCAAACGCTTCCGGCCTTAAGTTCTGTCATTCCCATTTGCACTTGACAAGTTTCTACGACGCTATTTACAATCAATTTATTGATAATACGATGATTTGCCGTTTCCATTGAGCCCAATTCAACAATTTCGGCTTGCTCTCTTGTGATTTTTTTAGAAGGATAAGAATGATGGGCAGGTGCAGAATTCAAATAAAATTTGGCTGGATTATTTTTATCACAAGATTCAAAAAAAACTTCTAAAGTGCCTTTTCCTAAATATAAAGCTTGTTTATATTCCAGGTCAAATGAAATTCCGTCGGCTGTAATTATTCCTTTTCCACCTACGTTTATTATCCCAAGCTCTCTTCTTTCCAGAAAATAGTCTGCCTTAAGATTTTCGGGATTGGGCAAAGCTACTTTTTGTCCAACAGGTTTTACCCCTGCAACAATATAGCGATCAAAATGCGATAGTGTAAAATTGACTTGATTGGCTTCAAATAAGTTTTCAATCAAAAATTGTTCCCGAAGCGAAGCCGTATCCATTGTTTTTACTTCATTCGGACTTGTAGCATATCGATTATTCATATAAGTTTTTGGTATTATTATACTAAACAGTTAAAAATATTTATGTAGAAATCTATTCACTTGTTTTACAGCACTTTCCTTTAATAGATACACCCAATATCATCTAAAAAAAATGATATTGGGTGATTTCTTCAACAAAAATTATTAAAAAAAAAAAATTGGAATTAAAAACTTAAACCTTATTACTACTATTTTGTATTTTGAGGCATTACTATAAACGAATTTCTATCCATTCCAATATAAGTTAATCTCAAAAAAGCTTCTTACTATTGCCTGTTCCTTTTTTCTTCAATAGTAACTCTTACCCTAGAATTGAAAACCCGTTTATAAACTACTTCAGTAGTCTAAACTTTTTATTACAAATCCTATTATTAAATTAGGAAAGGCATAAATTAATACAATCCAAATATCTATATTATTTTAATCATTACTTAAAATACAACTAAAACAATAATACACAAATAGGGTAAAAAAGTACAACCGTTTGATTAGTATATAATTACGATTTAATCATAACACTGCATTTTTTAAATTAAAGGAGCAATAGTAACTAAATAAAACACTTTAAACACCTATTATATCCATTAAAAAAAAGCAAATACTTAACCAAAATAAACTTTAAAAGTAAGTTGTAATATTGTTTTAATACAAATCTCTTCTTCCTATTTATTAACAGAGGTCCCCTCCATTATAGAAAAATCAGCAAACCGAACCGTTTCAGATCTTAAACTATCCATTTTTTTCAAACTTCGGTAAATACCCCATTTGGGTCTTATAAATTTATTAGTAGGTCTTATGGTCTCTATATTCGGATTAAAATAAGAAAGCAGTTCTTTTTCATCTTTCACTCTTTTTATGGTAATGGAATAGGTTCCATTAGGGCCTATCTTTATGGATTCCGTAAATTCTACCCAAACATCTTCTAATTGTGACAAGTTCATACTAGCCAAAATATTTTCATTATTATGTACCACATCCAGTTGATTTATAGATCCCGCTCTTGCCGATAAAGTAAAAATTGGAAGCTCTTGTGCCCCTCCTACCGCTTTTATTTGGTGTAAATGCGTAAAAGCCTTTGATGGTTTAAAACCTTTTGGCAACTTCATTTTCCATTGATAGGTAACGGTTTCTCCTATTATGCCTTTTAAATTATCGGGAGAAGGCTCATAGGTTTTAATTTCTACCCGTTGTTTTTCGTCCACATCGGCTACGGGTTCATTATCAGTAGTTCGTGTTTTGTCTGGATTACCATAATTAATGTGAGCGTAAAATTCGAAAACATTTTCATTTAAATCGGCATCCCATACTTCTGCAATGTGTCTTCCAAAAGAAGCATGATTTCCTAATTCATTACCATCTGCGGTTTCTACTGCGGTTTTTCGTGCTGCCAAAACGCTATTTATTAATTCATAAGTATCACCAGGTCCATCCGCTTTTAAAACAACTTGAGAATGGGATATAAATGAAAAAGTGAAAATAAATAGTGCGAAATTAATTCTCATTACTGTATTTTTTATTGATGTTGGTTGTACAAATTTGCATAAAAAAATGCGGTATTTTAAAAAATACCGCATTTATAAAAAATTTAAGCAAAAAATTATTGAATGATTAATTTTTTAGTATTAGAAAGACCTTCTTCTGAAATTTTCAGAATATAAGCTCCTTTAGCTAATTTAGAAACATTGATTTCCGAATTATTAGTGGTTTTCGTATCAAATACTTTTTGTCCTAAAATACTATAAATAGCCACTTGTTTTTCAACTGGATTTACAGAACTGATATACAATTTACCATTTGTAACCGGATTAGGATAAACTTTTAATGAAGATAAATCCATTTTAGCTACTCCTAAAGTAGGAGCACCACCTATAGCTTCTCCCCAGTTATTGGCTACTCTAATTTCGTCTATAACAAGTGTTGGTGTAGAAGATGATGATGCTTGCAATAGTTTAATTCCATAGATATTAGTTCTAGCAATTTTTACGGGAGTACTGCCATCAACAGCAGATATTGGATTGCTTTGAGTTAAAGTCACTGCTGGTTTAGCACTTGTAGCTGGGTCAATCCATAAATTAGCTACTTGATTGGTATCCACAGCATCCCCAATATTTTCATAGCTGATAACAATAAGGTGTTGGGTTCCAAAATCATATTCCGTAGGACTCCAAACACAATCTGTACTACTATTAGATTTTGATAATCCAAGGTTGAATTTACTAGTAGCGATATTTTTTCTAAACATTACATCTGCAGTATAAGTACTTGTTGGCAAAAATGTTATTGGATCTGTACCTTCAGATAAAAAGCTATAAATACCAGTTGGAGTTGATTTAGTAACATCTACGCCAGCAGGAACAGTTGTTGGAGGAGTTGTGGCTGCAGCAGCTGTTGGAGCATCAACAATAGTAGTCACATCCGCAGCTGTAAATACGAAAGAAGAGTATAAACTACCACTTGTTGTATTGGTAAATTTTAATTCTGGATCAATCCCAGAACCCACAAAACTAATAGCAGCTCCCGAAGCAGTATGAAGAACTGCAGGAGTTGGGCTAACTGTATTGGGCAATCCTGCTACAATGGTAACATCATCAGTTACATTAGTGTTAGGGCTAAGAGTCCAAGACCCAAGTCCAATACCTGTAGCGGTCCCTCCAGCAGCGTTGGCAGAAGCTGCATTGTTCATAACAATCAATTTATTACCAATAGTATAATCAAAATTTTCATATAAAGGCAATGTTTTTAATAAAGTATTCCCCACATAAACAGTTGTAGCAGTTCTATCACTTTCCGTACCTGCATTGGTTAAAGAACCATAGTAGATTGCACCTGAAACCAAAGCAACGGAGCCTGATAATACTGTTCCATCAGTAGCTACATCATACCATTTAAGAGTTCCTGTTCCTGTACCCACTAAACTAGCTACAGTTGGAGTCGGAGTAGTATTAAAAGCTTGTCTTTTTTCAACCACAGGTGGGGCTGTATATGGAGGTGTAACGCTTAGCCCAATTTTAAAATTATCAAATTGGTAACTATATGTAGCGGCAGTTTTTGTTGAAGTTGCTGCTGCAAAACCAAAATGAGTCATTGGAGTTGAAAAAGGCGTATCGGTAGAAGCGCCTGCTTTGGTAAAAGATCCGGTTGAAGGATCCACAAAGGCTGTTCCTGAATCTTCACGGTAGAAAAGTTCCCAGACATCTTGATCAGGATTGTAAGTTACTTTAACACTTAAATTATTAGGAGCAGTTGTTGTTGGCGCCTTATTTATTAGATCCAGAGATTCTATTAAAGATGAAAGTAAAGAACCCTCAGTAGGAATTCCTATTCCATTATGGAATTTAATTAATCTAATACTGGAGCCACTGGTAGTGCCATACGAACTACTTTTTAGCACTACCAAAGCATAGCCATCGGTGCCGTTAGTATTTCCTGCTTCACCTATTACGTTACTGTTTGTGGCGCAAAGAACAACCAAATTATAATAACTATCTTCTTTTAATCCTGCCGTGGTTGAAAAAGCGTTTTTTGCAACACGGTTGGACTTCATATTAACGGTCCAAGTAACTAGTTTAGTGTTATCTGTCAATATAGGTTTCAAACCAGAGTCAGAGGTAGGTAAAGGCGCTATTAAACTTGGTCTTCCAATTACACCTGATGTAAATTGCAAAAAAGCATCCGAAGTTGACGGAGAAAATATTGTTGACACAAATCCTGAAGGGTTTTCAGTATAATCTACAGAGGGTACCGAAGTTTGTCCAGAATAAGCAGGTGTAACTAGACTAATTGGCATTTCTTGAGATCCGAAAGTTTCTTCTAACACGTTTTGGGCAGAACCCACATTAGCGCAAAGCAACATTAAAGTTAAGCTGTAAAAAAGCTGTGTCATACTTTTTCGAGTTAGTAATTGTTTTTTCATAATAGTTTTTTGTTTTAAATAAAATATAAGTTTCAATTCATTAATAAAACAAATTTAAAACCTAATAGTGAAGTAAAAATTCAAAAATAGGGGTAAAATAATCCAATACCTCCCTGTTTATATGTAATTTCTCATTCCAATTATAAATATATAAAAGTTTAATTATTTTTTGTCACATCGAGCGCAGTTGAGATACAATATTGTTTTCGACTGCACTCAAACTGACAGTAAGACTAATTTATAGGTCTAAATGGTATCATTCCTTCGAAAACTTTAAAATTAATCCTTTTGTTATTGTCATTTGATTAAAAAAAAACCAATAGCATTGTTTTAAAAAAATGCTATTGGTAGTTGGTAATAATAACTTCAAATAGTAGCCAATAAGGCTGTAATTGAATGTGTTTTTTTTAGTAACTGTCATTTTGTAAAATAACAATATTTGAATTTGTATCAATTTCGGATTGTGGAATAGGCAATAAAAAACGATCTGGTCTTGTATTTTCTAAAAGCAAATCCAGTGTCAAAGGCAGTGTGTTTGCAAATTTGGTATATACAGTAGCATACAAACGTGCAAAATGAGATTTCATTATATATTCAGCTCCCTGAACTTTTAATCCTGGATAGGGATCTGTAGGCAACGAAACAGTAGCTGTTGTTGTTTTGTATCGAAGTAAGTCAAACCATCTTTGATTTTCAAACGCAAATTCCCATCTTCTTTCATTGGATAATGCTTTTTCAAAAACAGCAGGAGTTACTGTGGTCGCTAAAGGAGTCGTAATACCCGCCCTTGTACGAACTAGGTTTATTTGTGTCATGCTTGCTACACTATTTCCGTCAGCTTCTGCTTTCATCAACAATACATCTGCAAAACGGATTACGGGCCAGTCATTTTCAGCATCATAAGGTAGGGCTGCTTTAGACATGAATTTATTAATATAAGATTTTCCAACAAATGAGGAAATATTAACTAATTTTCTTGCAGCCGAAGGGTCTGACATAGCATAAGTGGTAGAAGTTAATTCTGTAGTAGGGGTATTCCACCCTTTACCATCCCCGTTCATAATTGCCATTCCACTATTGGTTGGTGTAAATAGATTAGAAAGTGGATTACCCATACCTAGTCCACCTGATTTAAATCGAATCGTAAAAAGGATTTCTTTATTCATTTCATTATTAACGGAAAAAACATTAGCATAAGTAGATTCTAAACCGTACCCACTAGACGTTATTACAGATTGCAATAAAACAGATGCTTCTGCTTTTCTATCTAAGGTAAGATATACTTTAGCCAATAGCGCTTTAGCCGCCCAAACATTAGCATGTCCAATTTGATCTTGTTGACTTGCAACAAGCGTTGTAAAAGTGGATTTATTTCCGTTAGTTATTGCACTATTCAAATCGGCAATAATTAACTTATAAATATCATCAACTGAAGAACGATTAATTGTTTTGGCTTCTGCAGGAGTAAGCACTTCATGCACAAGAAAAACGCCTCCGTATAAACGCACTAAATTAAAATAGTGATAGGCTCTAATAAAAGAGGCCTCGGCAGCCATAACATTACGTTTATAGTTTGAAGCATAATCTACGTTACCTGTTTTTAAACTAATTACCAAGGGAATTGTTTGATCTAAAACAATTACACCAGTAGTTTCATCATATTTTGCACCTAATTTATCTAAAATAACATTTGTATTTCTGATGTTATTGTAGGTGCCAAGCCAATAGTTATAATTTCCTTGATGACTTGTAGAAGGATAAAACTGGTCTAAATAACTAAAATCCTGAATTAGGGTAGAAGTACTCGACCCAGAATCGCTTATAGTATTATCGCTTCGCAGTTCGGTCAAAGACCACTCGTCAATTAAAGGTTTTTGAAGCCCTTTATAACAGCTTGTTAAACCTGCTTGAAGTTCGGTAAAATTAGTATAGTAATCGGCTGCAGAAACATTGGACTCCGACTTCAAATCAATGATGTCAGTACATCCTCCTAAACCTACTAAGAGAAGAACGCTAATATATTTGAATGATTTTTTCATTATCAAGTTTTTTTTTAAAATTAAAAATTAATATCTATACCAAAAACAATTGTTTTAGGTGTTGGAAAACTTCCTCTTTGGTACCCCCCTACTATAGCGGAAGCATAAGGTCCTGAGTTGTATCGACCTTCCGGGTTGATACCTCTGTAGCTTTTAGCGGAATGGAAATAAAGATTTTGACCCGATGAATACAAACGCATAGAACTTAATCCGATTAGACGACAAAAAGATTGTGGCAATGTATATCCTAAATTAACATCCCTAAGCGCAAAATAAGAAGCATCTTCCACTACATAATCGGTAAGCAACCAGTTAAAACCTAAATCTTCATAAGGAGTTCTACCATCTCCAGGATGCTCAGGACTGATCCATCGATTCGCATTATAATTTGTATTTCTTGATCTTGTATCGCTATAATTAGGATCCCCATTAATTAACTGACCGCCTTGAACTCCCTGCCAAGAAAAAGTAAGATCGATAGCATTGTAATTAAAAGTATTAGTAACCCCCCATGTAAAATCAGGATAGGGATTTCCTATAACTGTTCTATCATTATTATCTATTATATTATCTCCATTTACATCAACCAGTTTTAATCCTGCTACAGTAAACAAAGAAGGCAAAGTCGTGGTTAAACCATTAGCTTTTGCATCAATAATTTGTTGTTGAGATGTCCAAATACCATCTGTTTTAAATCCATAAAATTGTATTAATGGATCTCCAACCTTAGTTTGATAAATTTCAGTACGTTCTCCCTGATTACGTAAATATTTTTCGGCGCCTAAATCTCTAACCTTGTTTTCGGTATGCGATAAATTGGCTGAAGTGGTCCACTTAAAACTTTTAGTCTTTATGTTGACCGTGGATAGTTCAAATTCAAAACCCTTATTATTGAGACTTCCTAAGTTATTCCAAGAAAGCGGAACTCCTGTAAAGGCCATTGTAGCTTGTTGTAAAAGTAGTTTATCTGTTAAAGATTGATAAACATCTACCGATAAATTAAATCTATTATTGAACAAAGCCAAATCTAAACCCACATTAGTTTGATAGGTGCTTTCCCAAGTAATATTTTCATTTGCATTTATTGTAGAAGTAGCGGCTTGTCCAGTAGTCTGTATTCCATTACCCAATCCAAAAGAATAATCTGCAGAATTCAGCAAATTAGAAAATCCAAAATCCAAAATTCTATTATTACCAGAAACACCGTAACTTCCTCTAAAAGAAAGTTTGCTTAACCAATCAATTTTATTCAAAAAAGATTCTTTATTAGCTATCCAACCCACAGAAGCCGCTGGAAAAGCACCCCATTTATGACCTGGTCCAAAATAAGAGCTACCATCTGTACGATAACTTGCAGATAACAAATACCTACTTTTAAAGGCATAATTTACCCTTCCTAAATAGGAAATTAAGCCAATTTGATTTTGTGATCCAAATGTCCCTGCTTTATCAATAAACAAAGCACTATTTAATGTTCGGATGTTATCACTAGCATAATCTTTTCCAGTGGTTTGTGTTTTAGTGGTTTTAGTGTTTTGAGCTGTATATCCTAATAATACATCAAATGAATGATTTTCAAATTCTTTTTTATAATTTAAAGTGTTTTCACTTAATAAATCAATATACGAGTTATTAGAATAAATACCCGAGTTAACTACACCGTCAGCATCAGCATTTCTATTAGCCCACTCTAACTTGGTGTCGTATTTCATGTATAAAGTTGCCATGGTTTTAAAATCTAATCCCGGAAGAATGTTAAGCGTAAGAGTTGACCCCCCTTGCAAACCATAAGCTTTAGTATTAATGTCATGACTAACAAGTGATGACAAAGAATTGTTTTGGGCAGAGTTAGATGGAGAACCTGCTGCAGTAGTAAATGTGGAACCGTCAGGCATTAAAAAAGGAGTACCGTCTGGATTAAATGAAGAATAATCTAGATCTGTAAAATGTCGCGGTTGAGCAAAATCTCCTGCTTTAATATTTGGAAAATTACTGTTATTATCTCTAACAAATTTAGCTGTTATCTCATTGTGTCTAAAAGGAAGCCAGCTTGGGTTTCGCCAAAAATTAGTGAAATTTTCTGAAGGGGATGCTTTCGTTTGATAAGAAGGATTCAAGTTTACGGAAAGTTTCACTTTTTTACTCAAATCAATATCTAATTTTGTACGGAAATTAAATTTTTCAAAATTACTTTTAAGCATTATTCCTTCGTCGCCTTGGTAACCTGCAGATACAAAATAACGCATGTTTTTATTCCCGCCAGTAGCATTCAATTGAATGTTTTTAAATTCCGCAGTTTTCAAAACCTCGTCTTGGTAATCAAAACCTTTTCCTCCTAACATAGTTTGTTCGATTATATAACCAGCAAGAATATTATTCTGTTTAGTTAAAGTACCACCATAGAGCAGTAAATTCAAAGACGGACTGGCTAAAAGAAAAGGATCCTTAGTTTCCATTCTTATTGCCCTCTCTTTATATAATAAATTAACGTATTCAGTAGTATTCATAATTGGATACATTTCATAAGCAGATTTTAATCCAGTTGAATACTTAAATGCGTATTTTACCTTATCTGTTTTCCCACTTTTAGTAGTGATCAAAATAACCCCACTTGCTCCACGGGAACCGTAAATAGCTGCGGAGGCGGCATCTTTCAAAACTTCTACCGAGGCTACATCAGCCATATTTATTGAGCCTAGTCCGTCAGGGATGGGTTGTCCATCTACAACAACAAGTGGGCTTCCACCAGCGTTTATAGAACTAATACCCCTAATCGTTACTACAGCATCTGCTCCTGCCTCTGATGAAATATTTTGAACTTGTACCCCTGCTATTTTTCCTTGCAAAGCTTGGTCAAGTCTGGAAACGGCAATTTCATCCAGTTTCTCGTTTTTATATTTAGATACAGAACCCGTAACATTTGATCTCTTTTGGGTACCATAACCAATAACAACGACTTCGTCTAGAACATTTTTTGATTCCGCCAAAGTGACATTTATTACTTTGTTTTTCCCTACCACAAAAATTTGGGCATCAAAACCTATAGCGGTAAATTTCAAAATTGACTTGGAGCTTTTTACACTAATTGTGTATTTACCCTCAATATCAGTTTGTGTATTCTGATCTTCAGAAGAAATATTTACAGCTGGCATTCCTTCACCTTTAATATCAACCACTGTACCTGTAATTTTTAAATTATTGGTTTGTGCATTAATAATAGAAGTAAAAATAAAGAGTAACATTAAAAATGGTTTTTTCATAATATTTTTTTTTGGTAAACTTAGAGATTATAGTATTCAATTAATTTTGTTAATTAATCATTAAAAAATAACAATTAATTAACAAAGCAAATATATTTCCATGGTCGTAAACAAAAATCCTAAAATAGTGGAAAAATTGTCCGAAAGATAATAATTACTTCTACTATATGGCGAAATATATGCTCATAGATTGAACTTGACGTTTCATTCCATTAGAATAACCCCTATAAAGTTTTGGCTATTTGATACGTTTTTATATATAAAAAACTAATTAAAAATCACAAAAAAACCGATGATTAACAAGTAAATCTTCGGTTTTTTTAAGTGCTATTTTAAATTATTTCAAGCTACATTTAAAATTTATTTTAGCTATTTCTTATTCAGAATCCTTATCCTGATCTAATTTTTCTTTGGCCTTATTTTGCTTATTTACATTACTAGCATGTCTTCCGCTACCTCCTGCATTATCCAAAATTCCTTTTTCGGGACTTAGTGTTTTTAAAGCAATTTGCAAACGAGAATGTGCTGCTGCGGCCTCTTTATTATTGGCATAATCAATAACTAATTTTTCTTCAAAAGGGGCATTGCTCATATCAAAAAGTTCATCTTCACGTGTCAATTTCCACTTGGCTTCCCGAACATACCATTTGTTTCCTAATTCCGTAAAAATCCATTCTCTCGGATTTCCTTTCTTACCCATTAATTGTGGCAAGAAGCTGCGTCCATCTAAAACATTCTTAGTGGGTAATTTTGCCCCAGCCAAATCAGCAAATGTAGGTAAGAGATCACTTGAATCAATCAAAATATCATTTACTTTTCCCGCTTCAACAACTCCTGGCCAGTTGGCAATCGTAGGCACCAAACTTCCACATTCTAGCATGGTTCCTTTTTTGCCAGAAAGTGCTTTCCCTCCTATCGAACTTCTGCTAGCATATTGATTTGCTGTTCCATTATCACCCATAAAAACGATTAGAGTATTTTCTCTTAGTTTTAAATCATCAAGTGTGTTTAAAAGTTTCCCAACTAACTTATCCATATAAGCTATATTGTCGTCATAAAAATCACTACCCGGTTTACTATCAGGTGTTCTTTGTATCAGTGCATGAACATTGACCATAGAATAATACAAAAAGAAGGGTTTGTGCTTGTTTTCAGTCATAAAATCAACCAAATGCTTGTGCATCAAATCGGGCATATAGGTCTGTTTGTCTAACTTTTTGTTCTCCCCATTTTCAATATAATCCTCCGATTTCTTTTTTTCGGTTGCCCAATAATCGCCACTTCCCTGAAAGGTGATATAATCATCAAAACCAAAATCTTTAGGAGTTAATCCAAACTGGCTCCACTTCCCTACCATAGCAGTAGTGTAGCCCGCTGTTTTTAAAACTGACGGAATTAATACTTCGTTCTCTGGTTTTATTTGCCCCACCATATCTTGGTTAACGGCGCCTGTCCTAAAAGCATAACGTCCCGTAAGAATCATTGCTCTTGATGGACCGCAAAGTGGTGCCGTATATCCATGAGTAAAACGAATTCCGCCTTTTGCCAATTTATCAATTATGGGGGTTTTGTTATTATCTGAACCATAGCAACTGACATCTCCAATTCCTAAATCATCTGCAAGAATGTAAATAATATTAGGTTTTGAAATTCCTTTTTTTACTTTTTTACTTTGGGCAGAAACACTGAAAATAGTTGCAAATACTACTAATACAAAAGTGTAACTTAATTTGTTCATAATTAATTATATTAATTTGTTAATTCAACACTATCTGATTGATAGATTTTTAGGTCTGCTTTTTTCGCCAAAGCTTCATACTCGGGATTTGAATATTTTTTGGCAGCCATTTTTAATATTTTAATTGTTTCTCCAAAATCAATTTTTTGGATTTGCTTATATTCCCAATTTTTTTCTTTTTTCAGATAGGGTACTAACCAATCCAAAGCATTTCTACTATTTTTACCTTCTGTAATTTGTTGATTCCAAAGGGAAATATTTAAATTTTCGGCTAATTTTACAATTAAAAAATAGCCGTATAAATTCATATTCGCATAACCAAAGGATTTTGTTCTTGCCAATTCTAAGGGCTGACTGCCGTCGGGTTCTAATTGGCTTTCCATTCTATTTTTAAAAACTTCAATTTCCTTTAAAGCCACTTCATTCCGATCTGAAAAAAGGGCATAGTCAATTACTTGAACACTATAAAAAGTTCCGTGGTTGTTTTTTGCCACCGCTTCTTCTTTCCCTATTGGGCTTTCTAACATCCAAGTTAAATAGTCCGAAAACCATTTTTTTAGGGCTTGATGGGCTTCTTTTGACCAATTTGGAGTACCTTGAATTAGTATGGCTGCATCTACCACACGAAATAAACTTCGGGTTTCAATAATTCCAGTACCTCGTCCAGTATTCAATCCTGCAACACCTTGACCAAAATTTAGATTTGGATTTTGACGCGTTTCAGCATCCAAAAACCAGGTCTTAATTAATTTTGAAGCAAAATTTGCGTATTTATTTTCATGTGTAAAATAGTATGCCAAAGCCAATATGGAAGCACCATCATGAACTTTATCCAATTCTTGGGTATCACTAATATCATAATACGTTGGATTACGGAGACCGTCTTTTTTTATATACGGCAATCCGTCTGGCTTCGTTGGATCTGGCCACCAATAAGGCCCCCTGCTCATATAATCGTGTTTGTCTCCCGTTGGAGGTATTTGTGTTTTATCCATTACTGAATATACTTTAGCCGCTTTAAGCAATTTATCCGCTTTTTTTAATAACGCTTTTAGAGCTCTAACTTTATCAGGATCATTGGCAACAATTAATTCGTGATTTTTAGCCAAGTCTTTTCCATCAATTACAAGGGTTTTAGGAAAAACACCTACTCCATCTGTTTTAATTTGTGCAGAAACACAATTTAAAAATGAAAAAATAAAAAGTAACGATATGTATTTTATTGGTTTAACCATCTTTAGATTTTAAGTTATAAATGCAATTTAATTAATCACAAGTTACTAATCTCCAGATGTTTTCCAATCTAAAGTATCTCCTTTTAATCTTCGTAATGCTTCGGCTTCTGTTTTTATCCCTTTATCGCCTTGGTCTAACATCCATTTTTTTAATTCAGAAACTAATTTAATTTTCACAGAAGTTAGTGCTTTATTATCTGCTAAATTATCCAATTCATAAACATCTTTTTTGATGTTATACAATTCAAATTCTGGTCTGTTTCTATATAATTTGGCGTGTGCAGCTTGTTTTGGAGTTGTATTGGTTGCTTTCAACCAGCTGTTGTATAATTTGTTTTTAGGTTGTGAACCCGAAGATAAAAAAGGCTCATTGAATTGCAAATTCCAAATCAATTTATAATTATGATCTTGAATAGAGCGAACAGGATAATTATCAGAACCATTTTTAATTCCTCTTGTGGTATGAACGCCATAAACATAGTCGCGAACTTCTTTCGGTTTTCCATTTAAAGTAGCATAAAAACTCTTTCCGTCCAATTTCATTGTTCCCTCTTTATTTCCTCTTAATGTTTCAGGATCTCCACCTGCAGCCTCAAAAAGTGTTGGAACAACATCAATATATTGCGCTAAAATATCCGTTCTTGTGTCTGGTTTGATAACCTTTGGCCAGCGTGCTATAAATGCTGATTTTAATCCCATATTATAACAAGTCCATTTTCCAAAAGGCATAGAACTTCCATGTTCGCTTGCAAAAAGAAATAAGGTATTGTCTTTGTTTTTCTGTTTTTCAACAATTTTAGAGCAAGTTCCCACAAGGCTATCCATATAGGTGATTTCGGCGTAGTATTTTACCAAATCCTCTCTGGTTTCTTTTGTATCAACCATATAAGGAGCGATAGTTATTTTACTTGTATCGTATTTTTTTGCATCGCCTCTATTCCACGGGGAATGGGGTTGGTTTGAAGCCACAATCAACAAATAGGGCTTAGAAGTATCTTTATTTATCCATTTTTCAGCATCAGCCAATTCAACATCTTTACCCTCCCCATTATCGCTATTTCTTCCTCCTAAATATTCGAAAGGAAAATTTGCCATTGGTGCATAATGTTGCTTTCCGATTAAAGCCACACGATAACCCATTTTTTTGAAATGCTGAACAACAGAAACAATATTATCATATACCTGAGCATGATTGGGATAACTACCGTTTTTTACAGGAAACAACCCTGTGTATAAACTCTGACGAGTTGGGCCACACATGGCTGTAGCGTTATTCATATTATCAAAAGACAAGCCTTCCTTGGCTAATTTGGCTAAATTGGGAGTACGAACATCTTTGTTTCCATAAGGCTCACAATCAATTGAAGTCATATCATCGGCAATGAAAAACAAAATATCAGGTTTTGCTGTTGTTGCTTTACTATTTCCAGGATTGTTAACCACAATTCCGTGTTTGGTTAAGGAGGCAACAACTGGCTTTTTAGGACCTAATTTTTCAGATAAAGCAATTGCTAAATCTGGCTTAACATATTTAGTAGTTTGTGTCTTGGTACTTTTAACAATGGTGTTTTTGTCAAAATTCGAATTCGAAAGTTGAAAAGAGGAAGCGGTAATAATTACTAAACTGGCAAAACCAATTTGCAATAGCGATTTATTTTTCATGTTGAATTATTTATTCTTTGTTATTTATTTGTTGTTGTAATAGTTGAATTTTCCCAAACCTTGAAATTTCTATACGCAAAATGGGTCCATTGCATTTGTCGGAATCCGATTTTACCATCTTCTAATATTTTTCCGTATTTTTTTCCATCATCTTCCCAATCTATTATTTTTCTGTCATCAATATACATTTGGATTTTTCCTTCGTATTTAACTAATTTCATTTTATGAATTGCAGTTGATTGTAAAGGAATTCCCATTTCACCAGTTTGCACCAAATTAAATCCTTTGTTTTTTCTCAAATTTGCTGTTTCCCGATTTGGATTGTCCCGACCATTTGCATAATACGAAATATGGTAATCATTCATCGCGCCTTTGGTATAATCCGTAAAGGTTCCAAGGGTTCTTTTTGGCATCGAAGCATCAAAAATACTTTCTCCTTTCAACCCTTTGGCCGCAAAGAAAACAATACACAAACCCGCATCAATTTCTTGATTTTGTGCTTCCCATTCGGCAATAAAATTCCCTGGAAAATCAATAGGACACCAAAAAACATGATGTCCTTCTTCATTTGGAGAAAAAATATGCATCCAATTATTTTTGAATTCAATTTTGGCAGGCCCTTCCAAAGTCCAATCCTTAACCATTTTGTAAGTCGCTAAGGAATTGCTATAAAGCAATTTCCCTTTATTAAATTCTTGAGAATAACTATTGAAAGCTACCAAAAGTAGTATTGCAAAAGCTATTTTATTTGCTGAATTTCTCATTGTTTGTTATTAATGCTCTACTTTATATTCAATGACGATATTAAACAACGGAATTTTACTGATATTTTTGGTTACATGCACCATCGGTTCAGCAAATTTAACAGTATTGGCAACTTGAATTCCAGTTCCAGGTTTTCCAACAGAATAGCGAGGATCTGTTAATTGCACTTGGTTCAACCGAACTACAACCCTCTGAGCGTGACTGTGTAATGGTCTTTCATCGCCTGGATTTAGTCTTTCTTCAAAAACTCGAAACTCATCATTTTCATATACAATGGTATTTTTCATTGGTTCAAACCATTCTTTGGGTTTTGTCAAAGGTGGGTGAACTTTCTTTAAAGCGATTTCGAAATAAGAACCTTTCGGCAAATCATAAGATTCATTCTCCAAAAAAACGGCAATTTCTCCTCTTTTTATCTTTATTGTTCCGCGATTACTATTAAATTTAATTTTATCTAAAGCAACAATAATACGTGTTCCAAAATTGGGTGTATTTGCCAAAGTACACCCAGCTCCATCACGAAGCACTTTCATATAGGCGTTGTCCAAAGCAACTGAATCTGTTTCAACACCTTTTTTGGTAAATTCTGATTTCGAAAAAACAGAAATACTAGAACATTTTGCCCACGAAATTGAATACGAAAATGCGAAAATGATAAGTGCTAAAAAGTAATTTTTCATTGCGGTTTTTTTAATTGGTTACACATCTAAATCCTAAATGTTCCATTGATGAATCGGAGGAACTTTTCATTCTGGCCGATACCCGATAGCCGCTACAATAGGATTCATTGCACAAAAACGAACCGCCACGCATGACTCTTTTGGCCACCAAAGGCTCATCGGGATCATAACTCTTTAATGAGCCTTTTGGATTAATGGCAACTTTAACTTTTTTAAAGGATTCATAATACAAATTATTGTATTTGTCGGCACACCATTCCCAAACATTCCCGGCCATATCATATAAACCATAGCCGTTTGGCGCAAAAGATTTTACTGGAGCAGATCCCATAAATCCGTCGGTACCTTCATTTTTATAAGGAAAATTTCCTTGAAAAGAATTGCAATGTGTTTTTCCTTCATCCACTCTTTCATTACCCCAAGAATATACATTTTTTACTAATCCCCCTCTAGCAGCAAATTCCCATTCCGCTTCTGTTGGCAATCGTTTTCCTGCCCATTTGCAATAGGCATTAGCATCATCCCAACTAATATGAACCACAGGTAATTTCTCTTTTCCTACAATATCACTCTCTTTTCCTTTTGGATGTTTCCAATTGGCTCCGTGCGACCAGCTCCACCACTGACTATAATCTTGCAAACTTACTTCGCCTTCCGTTGGCACAAATACCAAAGAAGCTGCTTTTAAAGTTTCAGGTTCCGGTTTCGGAGTATCCGTTGGCAATTGTTTTTTTAAATCATCCCAATTAATGTCTTTTTCGGCGGTGGTAACATATCCCGTTGCCGCAACAAATTTTGCAAATTGCGCATTGGTAACTTCGGTGATATCAATGAAAAAACCATTCAATTTCACTTCATGTTTTGGCAATTCATCTTGACGGGCTTGATCGTTATCGCCACCCATACTAAATGTTCCGCCAGGAATCCAAACCATTCCTTCCGAATTTTTTACAATTGGTTGTATGTCTTCTTTAGTTACAGTGAATTTCGAACTGGGTTTTACCCCAAATCTATTTGGAATAGCAGCTGTACAACACAATTTTGTAGTCGCGACCTTTTTTTTAACGGCAACTTTATTAATGCCCGGCTTTATGATAGTTTTTTTTATCTGAGCATTAGACACTTGTACTAACAAAATCAAGAAAGAAAAAATAAAAAATTTAATACCTTTATACATAAGTTTTATTGTTGTTGTTATTCAAGTTTACCGTTTTTAATTATATTTTAGATTTAATGTTACTGTTTTTTTTTCTAAAGTTAAGGAACATCAGTTCTAAATGGCGAAGCTGCTAATCCTTCCTTGTTGTACAAATTGGTAATTGGAATGTTAATAAAACCAAATCTAACATTCACAGGAGCTATTACCTCTTGTGCGGAAACAAGTACTGTAT